>OLFE01000395.1_pt1 | contig 20341 bp, 9 predicted proteins | sample 1608591 | NCBI WGS metagenome assembly OLFE01 (sample SAMN02674887, study PRJEB24791) | human gut metagenome, SKBSTL062 | isolation source: stool | host: Homo sapiens | place: USA
CAGCCGGTTTGGGTAGCCGGCTGAAGCCGCTCACCGATACCATGCCGAAGGCTTTGGTTCCCATAGCCGGACATCCGATGTTGGAACATGTGATCTTAAAACTGAAAGCTGCCGGATTCACAGAAATAGTGATTAATATCCATCATTTTGGCGAACAAATACTTGATTTCTTAGAAGCCAATGAGAATTTTGGGCTTATCATACATCTTTCCGATGAACGCGATCTGTTGCTCGACACCGGTGGGGGAATTAAGAAAGCCCGTTCTTTCTTTGAAAACTCCGATGAGCCTTTCCTGATACACAATGTCGATATTCTTTCAGACGTGAATCTGAAAGAATTATATGACTACCATTTACGAAGCGGTGCTGTTGCCACTTTACTGGCCAGCCAACGTAAAACCTCCCGCTATCTTCTTTTTGATACAGATAAGAGACTTTGCGGATGGATAAACAAGGATACGGAACAAGTGAAACCGGAAGGTTTTCAGTATGATTCTTCCCTTTATCGGGAATATGCATTCAGTGGCATCCATGTACTTTCGCCCGCCATTTTTCAATGGATGACCTCTCCCTCATGGGATGGAAAATTCTCTATCATGGATTTCTATCTTGCCACTTGCCGGCAAGTAAACTATGGTGGTTACTTGACAGAAAAGTTGCATCTGATTGATATAGGCAAACCGGAAACATTAGCGAAAGCAGAAGGCTTCTTATACCAAAATGCGAAATAAAGATACTGAAAGAGGCTAAAAGGCCTCTTTCTTTCTATGTAACAAAATATTAAAGTAACTTTGCTTGGATAAACAATCAATATTGTAATACTATACAAATTTTGCTGCATGGAACAGACTTTGGTAAATGGGATAGCTGATAACTTATTGCATAATATCTTTAATGACTTGTCTGTAGGCTTGGAATTGTATGATAAGGACGGTCTCATGATAGATGTCAATTATTCACGGTTGAGATCAATGGGGATAAAAGACAAAAAGGATATTTTGGGCTATAATCTATTCAACTACACCAGTTTCTCTGATGAAATCAAGGAACAGATCAGAAAAGGAGAAACAGTGCGTTTCATGGCAAAATATGATTTTGATGACTTGTGCCGTCTTTTTCCTACTAATCTGTCCGGTATAAAATTCTTCGAGATTACCGTTTCTTTTGTACATAATGATAAGTCTGAAATTACCAATTATATGGTGATAACTCAAGATATCACCGAACGTGTTTTGTGGCAAAACAAATATGACAATCTTTACGAAGAGGTTGTGCGTTCGAAAAAAGAACTTCTTGAGAGCGAACAAAGAATGATCCATTTGATTCGTCAGAATGAATTGGTATTGAACAATATTAATTCGGGATTGGCATATATTGCGAACGACTATATCGTACAATGGGAGAATATCTCGCTTTGTAGTAAAAGCCTTTCTTATGAGGCTTACAAAAAAGGAGAACCTTGCTATCTGACAGCCCATAATCGCACCACTCCTTGTGAGAATTGTGTGATGCAACGTGCCCGGAAATCCGGTCAGGTAGAGTCTATCTTGTTTAATCTGGATAACAAGCATGTCATAGAAGTCTTTGCTACTCCCATATTTAATGAACAGGGAGATGTTGACGGTGTCGTGATTCGTGTAGATGATGTTACCGAGCGGCAGCACATGATTGGTGAACTTGAAAAGGCAAGGAGCCGCGCTGAACAATCCGATAAGTTGAAATCCGCCTTTCTGGCAAATATGAGCCATGAAATCCGTACACCGTTAAATGCTATCGTTGGTTTTTCCGACTTATTGATGGTGACGGAAGATCAAGAAGAAAAAGAAGAATTTATTCAGATTATCAATGCCAACAATGAGTTGCTTTTGAAGCTGATTAACGACATACTGGATCTTTCGAAAATAGAAGCCGGCTCGGTAGAACTGAAATACGAAGATTTTGATTTGGCTGTTTATTTCAACGAATTAGCTGCTTCGATGCATCGTCGTGTAGTAAATCCGCAGGTTCGGTTAGTTCCCGTGAATCCTTATGAAACTTGTACCGTTCGTTTGGATAAAAACCGGTTAGCGCAGATTCTCACTAACTTTGTAACTAATGCTATCAAATATACCTCCAAAGGAACTATTGAAATGGGGTATGAGAAGATAGACGAAAATATTCGTCTTTACGTTCGCGATACAGGTATCGGCATACCGGCGGATAAAAAAGACAAGGTGTTTCATCGTTTTGAAAAATTGGATGAATTTGCGCAGGGAACCGGATTGGGATTGTCCATTTGTAAAGCCATTGTTGAGGCTTGCAGAGGAGAGATAGGCTTTGAGTCAGAATTTGATAAAGGGTCTTTATTTTGGGCGGTTTTGCCATGCCAGTTCGAATCGGTTAACAGCGAACCGACTTCTTCACGTCGGAACAATGAGAAGGATGCGAATAAAGAAAATATTCTTGACTCCGAAGAAACAAAAAAAGTACCTAAAAGAGTACTGGTCGTTGAAGATATACAAAGTAACTTCTTTTTGGTATCTTCTATCTTGAAAAACAAATGCCAGTTGTTACACGCACCGAATGGACTGGAGGCAGTTGAGATTGTCCGCACCCAACCGGTGGATTTGGTACTGATGGATATGAAGATGCCTGTTATGGACGGACGTACTGCAACCTCGGAGATCCGGAAGTTCAATGCTGAAATTCCAATTATCGCCCTGACTGCTCATGCCTTTGATGCTGACCGGGTAGCTGCGTTGAAAGCCGGTTGTGATGATTATCTGGTGAAGCCGATCAATGGCGCGAAGTTGATGCAGACTCTGAAAGAGTATGGTTGTTGAAAGGATGGGATTAGAAATGTGCTGATCTGAAAAAGGGTATATTCTATTCTTTCTGTTTTTAATATATCAGTCACTTGTTTGTGGTGAAGGAAAAAACGCTCTGCATTTTGGATGAAAGAATGTAGGATTGTTTGTTATCCTGGATAATTCCTGTCTAAAAATAAATAATTCCTCTGTATTGCTATCTATATGCTTACTGTTTGCCCGTATGTAGTTTGTTTTATCATTCTTTTTTGGTGCGTATATGATGATGAACTAGCCTATAAACAGGCTTTTCCGAGGGCTTTTATAACTTGGTCGGTGAGTATGGAAGGCTTTCTCGGTGAGGAAGGATGTGTTCCTCACCGAGGAATGGCTTATTGCTCACCGAGGAAAATCATTTATTTCTTTAAAGAAAACGCATATCATCTGAAAATATATGCTGTATTGTGGTAGTAATATGCATATATATGTGATAATATGGATGCTTTTAATTCCGGATTACCATCTTCAATAGTTTTGTTTTCTTTCTTAATCTGAAAAATAGAACATTTCTCTTGTTTGTTTGGAGGAATTGAAAGGGAGACGGCTTACTATAAAAGGCTATAAATCCGTAAAGTTTGGGATTGTTTTTTATGTTTATGGATTTAAATAGTTATCTTTGTACAAGAAAGGAGGTATATAATGACTGCTACAAAGAAAATAAAAACTCGGGAAGAACTTAGAGTTGAGGTAGTGAAGAAAATTACAGCTAATAAAAGGAATGCCCAATCTTTTCTAAAAAAAGCTGGAATAGTCTCTAAATCAGGTGAACTTACCAAAATTTATAGATGAAAGAAACATTATACTCACGTCGTTCTAATCTTGTTGTTGGCTTTCATGGTTGTGATCAATCAATTAAAGAACAAGTGTTTGAACATCTGGCGAGATTGGCAGCAGTTGCCGATCTTTCGGAAGAAAACCGTATCGCTTATGATAAGGCATTAGATCGGTATAGGGTCAACCAAATTGTAGAGGAGGATGAACGGCGTAAAAACGAAGAGATGCGGAGAAAAGCGGCTGAAGAAGGGTTAAAGGAAGGGATGAAGGCCGGGTTGGAAAAAGGAGTGAAAAAAGGAAGGCTAGAGGGAATAAAAGAGGGAATAAAAGAAGGGATGAAGGAAGGGTTGGAGAAAGGAGAGCAAAAGAAGCAAATTGAAATTGCTCGGAAGATGAGAGAGGACGGAATATCCATTGATATAATTATCAAATACACGGGTCTTCAATCTTCTGATATAGAAAATCTATAATATATCTTCATAGGAAAATTGTTGTAGTTATATTAGGATAAAATATAAAGTAGGCGGGAATATTCAGGAATGGATACTTCCGCTTTCTTTTTTTGATTCGTAAGATGTTCAAAGATGTCTGTAATACCATAATTAATCGATGAAATGGACGATTTTAGACAAATTTGGAAGAATCGTAGCTAAAATAGAACATTCTTTGCTTTTAATATAGCCTACATTTGTGGCAGTGATTGTCAAAAGGGACAGCACAATTATTAAATAAAGCTAATCTTAATTATTAAATTTATGAGAAACAAATTCCTATTTCTTTGTCTCTTCCTTTTTGGAACGTTGACAGCTTGTAAAGACACAAAATGGGTAGACGTTCCAACTGGTACTCCTCCTGAAGGTGCAATCACAGGAAAACCTGGTGAACCGGAAGAACCGGATGATCCTACTGTAAAATCATTCATTAATTGCTCTTACATTCGGGGGGATTTTTTTGAAATAAACCGTATTTCGGCAGCCAGTATGGGTGCTTGTACGGATTTGATTTATTTGGCAGCGCGTCCTTATGCAAATGGTGAGGTAGCTTTTGAATTGCCGTTGAATGATGCGACGATGACAAACGTATCTCATACAGGCACTTTTCAAGGTCGTAATGGAGTGGTTAAATTTGAAGGAACAAGTTTTATGAATGGCGGTGATGGATTACTTCACTCTGCTGATGGGGCCTTTAATAAATTCACCTTTGGTACCTATATATATATAAGTGAATGGGTGGACGGAGCTTTTCTCTTTAAGAAAATGGATGGAAACTCCACGATCATTGCTTTTCAAATGGGTGCGACAGCTAATAGTTTGAAACTGTCTATTGGAAGTTCGGTTGCAACCGTTACCACTCCTGATCTGGCAACAGGCTGGCACTATATTGGGCTGACTTATGAACAGGGAACGGCGAAACTTTATGTGGATACAAACAATACTGCAATAAGTTTTGTAGGTGCTCTCCCTAATGAAGTACCTAATACACGTACTGATTTTTTGATTGGAGATAAATTTAAAGGTTATTTAGATGAAACTTTTGTAAGCAGTCTGGTAGTAGGTACATCAGGTAGAAATCCTATCACCTTTGACAATTGGAATAATTCCAAAATACTTGCTTACTGGAAATACGATGATGCCACGAAACCTGGCAAGGATTCACATTCCTGGCTGGGGCGTTTGAATAATATACGTACCGCTTTACAGGGACAACAGGGAGATAGAAGATTGCGCTTGGGCATTGCCGGTGGAGAATGGAAAAAGATGATGGCTGATGCCACTGCCCGTACAAGATTTGCTTCCGAGGTGAAGAAGATTATCGAACAATATGATTTTGATGGAGTTGATTTTGATTTTGAATGGCCTACAAATACGAATGAATTTAATAATTATAGTGCAACAGTTATCCAAATGCGTTCTACATTAGGAAAGTATGTTTACTTCACTGCGTCTTTGCATCCGGTTTCTTTTAAAATATCTCCGGAAGCTATTGATGCACTGGATTTTATCTCTTATCAATGTTATGGCCCTGCAGTGATGCGTTTTCCTTATGAGCAATTTGTAAAAGATGGAGAAATGGCTATAACATATGGAATTCCTAAGAATAAACTAGTGATGGGAGTCCCTTTCTATGGTTCTACGGGTAGTCTGATTGCTGCCTATTATGATTTCGTGAATGACGGTCTGGCTACTACGATTGAGGATACATATACATATAAAGGAAATACATATACTTTCAACAGTGTAGAAACGATTCGCAAGAAAGCGAGATATGTGTGTGAAGAAGGCTTTGCAGGTATTATGAGTTGGGATTTGGCAACGGATATTGACGTAACCAATAATAAGTCTTTGTTGAAGGCCATAAAAGAAGAGTTTGAATATTATGCGAATCCGACGGAATAAAAGAGAATCTAAATTAATCAAATACAATATTATGGAAAAAAAGAAGTTCATGCGAGTACAGAAATTTTTGATTCTGTTTCTGATACTCCTGCTATCCTTTCCTTTGAGTGCGTTGGCACAGCAACAAATGATAAAAGGACAAGTGGTAGATGATAAAGGTGAAACCATTATCGGCGCCACAGTGATGGTGAAAGGTTCTAAAGATGGGACGCTGACTGACATTGACGGTAACTTTTCCGTGAAAGGGAAAGTAGGTAACACATTGGTTATTTCTTATGTCGGTTTTACTCCCCTTGAAATAAAGGTGACAAAAGCAGAAGGCAACCGATTTACGTTAAAAGAGGATACAAAAGTCTTGGATGAAGTGGTAGTAGTAGGTATGGATAAACAGAAACGAAGCACCATTACGGCGGCGGTGGCTACTGTAGGTTCCGATGCTATTGTCAACCGTCCGGTTACTGACCTCACGAGTGCCCTTCAGGGTAATGTAGCCGGTTTAAACTTCTCTTCTGATGCGGTTGCTAATGGGGTAGGCGGTGAGACCGGTGCCGAAATTAAATTCAATATTCGTGGTATCGGTTCTATCAATGGAGGCGAACCTTATGTATTGGTAGACGGAGTGGAGCAAAGTTTGCAGAATGTGAATCCTGCCGACATTGAAACCATCAGTGTTTTGAAAGATGCTTCTGCTGCTGCCGTTTATGGTGCACGTGCCGCCTATGGTGTGGTTATCGTCACTACCAAAAGTGGTAAAAAGGAAAAAACACGTATATCTTACAGTGGTACTGTAGGATTCAGTTCTCCTATTAATATGCCCCAAATGATGAATTCCATTGAATTTGCCAATTATCTGAACGAACGAGATGATAACGATGGAGTAAAACACTCGATTCCTGATGCGCTCATCGAAAAGATGCAGGGCTTTATGGAGAATCCTTATTCGGAAAAGTTCCCGGGCATAGGACCTAATGCGGACGGTACCGGTTGGGCAGGTTCTAAAGATGCTGTGTATGCCAATACCGACTGGTATGATTACTACTTTAAAAAAGCTTCCATCCGTCATTCTCATAATCTGAGCGTAACGGGAGGTTCTGATAAATTTAATTATTACGTAGGTTTGGGATATATTTACCAGGAAGGATTACTGGATCAAGTGGACGATAACTTGAGTAAGTACAATGTAAACTCGAAGTTTCAGATCCGAGCCAATAAATGGTTGAAGTTTAATTTCAATAATAACCTTTCGCTGAATATACTGAAGCGTCCGATGGCTAACCAGACCATTTTTTATGGAACTATCGGAAGCAGCTTTCCGAATTCTCCTACCCATCTTCCTGTAAAGTCGGAATATAATGACAATTCCGAATACCGTTATCTGAAACAATCGCATTATGTGCAGAACAGAATTTCTGATGCGATGTCGTTTGCCACTACGATTACTCCGCTGGAAGGTTGGGATATTGTAGGTGAAATGAAAGTACGCTTCGATGTGGAAAACAATGACTTCAAACGCGGATATCCCACTGCTGAAAAGCCTGACGGAACGTTGGATATAAGTAAGGGAACCAAGCAGGGGTATCAATATCCGGGCATGAACTGGAAAAACTCTAATTGGGGCTCTTATACACGCGGTAATACTTTCAACTACTACCTGTCTCCAAACGTATCGTCATCCTACACACATGCTTGGGGCGACCACTTCTTTAAGGCGATGGCGGGTTTCCAGATGGAACTGCAAGAAAATTCGAATGGTTATACTTATAAAGACGGATTGCTGACTAGTGATATATTCTCTTTTGTGAATGCTAACGGGCAAGTATTGGCAGGTGAAGACCGGACGCATTGGGCTACAATGGGTATGTACGCTAAACTGAATTGGAATTACAAGGAGATTTATTTTCTGGAATTCAGTGGACGTTATGACGGTTCTTCCCGTTTTGCTCCGGGAAATCGCTGGGGATTGTTCCCTTCTTTCTCAGCCGGTTATGACATTTCTCGTACCGACTATTTCAAAGCTTTGAATCTGCCGGTTTCTCAGTTGAAAGTACGTGTTTCTTACGGTCGCTTGGGTAATCAGAACGGAGCGGGACTCTACGATTACCTTGGGATTCAGAGTTTGACCTCCGATTCACCCAATGCTTGGCTGTTGCCCGGTGTGCAAGCTACTCCTCAAAAAGGAACTTTAGCCACTACGCCTAAGATGATCAGTTCGTATATTACGTGGGAGAAGGTGGATAATGCCAACTTAGGTATCGACTTGATGTTGTTGGATAACCGACTGTCTATTACTGCCGATATTTATCAGCGTACCACGCGCGACATGATTGGACCTGCTGAAGCTATTCCGAATCTCGGAGGTATTAGTACGGATGACCGTGCGAAGGTCAATAACGCTACTTTACGTAATCGTGGTTGGGAATTGTCTGTAAACTGGCAGGACCAGTTGAAATGTGGTTTTAGCTATGGCATAGGATTCAATGTATTCAATTACAAAGCTGTTGTCACCAAATATAATAATCCGGAGGGGTTGATATACAACAATCATACCGGTTTGGCAACTAATAAAGGATATTATGAAGGAATGGACGTTGGTGAGATTTGGGGATATGAAGCGAATGATCTCTTTTTGTCCAATCGTGAAGTGGATGCATACCTCAGACAAGTAGATCTTAGTTTCTTTAAGTCCGGTGACAAGTGGCAACGAGGCGACTTGAAATACATTGATTCCGACGGTGACGGTAAAGTGGGTCCGGGTAAGGGCACATTGGCCGACCATGGTGATTTGAAAATTATCGGTAATGCTACTCCCAAATACAGTTTCGGTATCAATCTAAACGTAGGATATAAGGGATTTGAAATATCCACTTTGCTGCAAGGAGTTGCCAAGAGAGATTTCCCGATGGCCGCCAGTACTTACCTATTCGGTGGTAAAGAATGGTTCAAGGAGCATCTCGATTATTTCAGTCCCGAGAATCCCAATGGATATCTGCCTCGACTGACGACCGATGCCCAGACAACGAATGCCAATACGGGATACAATACTACCCGCTATATGCTGAATGCGGCATATATGCGTATGAAGAACTTGACAGTATCCTATACTTTTAAGCCTCAATTGTTGAAGAATATTGGACTAAGTAACCTGAAAGTATACTTTACATGCGATAACCTGTTTACCATCAGTAAACTGCCGAATCAGTTTGATCCGGAAACCCTTAATCAGGTGAACGCGTGGGCAGGCGGAAGTAACGCGGCTGCTCCGGGACTTACCTCGGCTCAAAATCAGAATGGTAACGGAAAGGTGTATCCGATGAACCGTAATTTCGTGTTTGGACTTGATTTTACATTTTAATTAAAGAGGAACGCTATCATGAAAAATAAAATAATTATCCTGACTGTTTTTGCAGGCTTACTGTTGTCGGCGTGTTCCGACTATTTGGACCGTAAACCCTATACGCAGCCTAACAATGAAGATTTCTTGAAAACCAGAGAGAATGTAGAGAGCTATATAAATAATTTGTATACTTCTCTACCGGCTCCGGCTCAATATGGTATTGGTGTCAGAGGAGAAGAGGTGAACAGTGACAATATCCTTTCGGAAAAGTATGATATGCGCCTGAATGGAGAGAATAATCAATTCAGTGGTTCTGACGATTGGAATAAAGGCTATAAAAACTTGCGTATGGTGAATTACTTTTTCCATTATTACGCAGTTTCCGAGGTGGACGAGACGGACGAAGTGCTTTCATTGAGAGGGGAAGCGTATTTCTTCCGTGCTTATTGGCACTTCTATCTGCTCACACGTTTTGGTAATATTCCCATTATGGATGACTTCTGGGATGGCAATGCTACGTTGGGCGGTTTGCAAATTCCGGCGACAAAACGTGCGGATGCAGCCCGTTTCATCCTGAACGATTTGAAAGCGGCTATTGGGTTGATACCGGAGGCTCGTGCTAATTTACATTCCCGCAGTAAATACAGTGGATTGCGTGTCAACAGAGAAACGGCCATGATTCTGGCTATGCGAGTTGCTTTGTACGAAGGTTCGTGGGAGAAGTATCATAAGGGAACTGATTTTGCAACGGAAGATAACTCTGAAGAGTTTTTTAAGGAAGTGATGAACTGGGGAGATCAATATTTGTTCCCGGTCGGACTGACTTTGCATATGACAGCAACCAATCCGAAAGCTACCAATATAGATGACGCTTTTTCGGAGCTATTCAATTCAAACGATCTTTCCAACATTAGCGAAGTGACTTTTTGGAAAAAATATTCAATAGCTGATGGCGTGTTCAATACCGTTACTCAACAGCTTAGCGGTGGAGTAACAGATAATGTGAAGCCTTCGGGACTATCCAAGTCTTTGGTGGATAACTTTCTGAATGTGGATGGTACGCCGGTTGACCCAACCGATGAAAAGTATAAGGACTTTAATGAGGTATTTAAAGATCGTGACGGAAGACTTTTGGCCATGGTGATGCATACCGGTTGTAAGTTCAAATCTAATAGCTTGATGAATGTGAGAGCGTATGACGAGACAGGTACCGAAGAAGAACAAAAGGAAAAGAATAAAGATATTTCATCTCCGCGCTTGAATGGGGATGGTATTTACAAGAACGTGACCGGGTTCCATACTCGCCTTGGCATTGATACGACCTATGTAACCGGCAATTGTGAAACGGCTCATGTCATGTTCCGCTATGCCGAAGGATTGCTTTGTTATGCTGAAGCTGCCGCCGAATTGGGGCTGTATAACGATGGCGTGGCAGAGAAAACATTGAAGCCATTGCGTCAAAGAGCCGGTGTGGTCTATGTTACTCCGGCGGCTGATCCTCACTTCCCTTTCCAAGGCCTGCCGCCGGCAGTGCAGGAGGTACGTCGGGAAAGACGCTCAGAGCTATCTCTGCAAGGTTTTCGTTTGGATGACTTGATGCGTTGGAGGGTAGCCGGAACGTTGAAAGGTGTGGAAGGACGCGGACGTGGAGCTTATCTGGGCAAAGACGGTGTGCTTTATCTGAGCTTTTCGCCTGCATTGCGGAAAGAAGGACTGAATCATGTACTGACAGATAATGAAGGATGGATGGATCCGTTGAAAGAGTACTTGCCTGAAGGCTACAAGTTTAATGAAGATCGTGATTACTTGTTACCCATACCACCGGATGAAATCCAGATGGACCATGAGCTGAATCAGAATCCGGGATGGCCGACTAAGTAAGGGAACTGAATAAAATTCATTTATGATAATTAGATAGATAAAGATATGAAGAACATATTATATAAAATATTTCCGATATGCTTGTTGACCATGGGGTTGACCGGGTGTGAGGAAGAAACGAAATACCGTCCTCTACCGGAAATTGTGCCATTAACGATGAGCATCAATGACAATGCATTTGCGATGGGCGAACACTTGAAAGTGAATATTAATGTGGAACCGGATGCTGATGGCAAGGAGGTTGTAGCAAATGAAGATTTTGATATTTACTTTACGGCGAAAGCCGGAACGGAGGATGCTTCGAATGTATTCGAACAGTTCAATGGAATCGTTACTTTTCCGAAGGGGGAGAAACAGATTCAGGTGGATTTTCCGATAAAGGCATCCGGACTGACGGGTAGTACTGCTATAAACTTTACGGCTTTTGCCCGTGGTTATAAGATGGAAGGCTCCAGTCAGGTAATTAAGGTTTCCGATTATTATCGGATAATGGCATCATTGGAGAACAATGCGGAGAATGTAGTAATGGAAGGTGGTAAGTTTGTATTAGTTGCAAAGATTGAAAAACCAAGTTCCGTACCTCTTAATATGAAAATTACTCCGAAAGAAGGGGAAGGAGATAGGTATGAAAATTTACCTTCTACATTAACAATTCCTGCAGGAAGAACTTCGGCAAAAAGTGATGCTGTAACTATTAAACAGGATTTTGAAATGACAGGGGATTTGCAACTGGTATTGAATCTGGAGAGTGATTCTCCAGCGAATCCGATGATAAATTCTACTCTGACTATAACTATGACTGATTTGGAATCTATGGGAGATCCTAATCTGTTTGATATAACGAAGGTGTATGAATTCCCGGATAGGCCGTTTATGTCTGATAAAAATAAAACTGCAATTGAAAGTTGGTTTACGGGAGATAAAATAGCTATGAATAAGAATAGCGCTCATCCCACTTCAGCTTTGAAAGATAAAGATTGGGTATTATGCAATGCGATAGAGTTCCATTATATTAATAATAGTTTTAGTGGCGGAAATAATACCCCTAATGCTTTCGGACATCGTATTTCTTGGGCCTTTTCTGATATTAATGATGCACCGTCACAGAAAATACAAGCTGTGAATAATGCAAAATGTACAAATATAACCAATGAAGGTATTTTAAATATGTGGGTGGATAAAAATGTTCAGGGGACTGGTGCCATGACTGCTACCAAGGATTACGGTGTCGCCGCATTGCAATGTTCTAAATTTGGTGGTATTTTTGCCCCACAACATACTCGGTTCTTTCCTGGTATGAGAATTGAAGTGAAGGCGCGTTTGAGAGGAATACGGACTGGTTTTGTTCCGACAATCGGACTTAAAAATCAGAAAAATTCCCTTCCGAACACGAAAGATGAGATCGATATTCTCAAGAACACTCAAGGTTCTGTAATTACTCAGGCTGTAACTGTTGATAATGAGATAGGTTCAAAGAGTGTAGCAATACCTCAAGCGAATGAATGGAATATATATTGGGTGGAACTTGTGGATGAAAATATAATCAATTTAGGAATTAATGGAGCAACCAATCTGACTGTGAATCGTACACAATCTCCTGACAGGTGGCCATTCGACAAGGCTGGAACTCCTGCTACTGCTAATCCTGATCCTGCTACTGCTGCTGGTGGCAGTGCCGGTCTCTACTTCTTTATGAGATTGGCTGAAAGCTCGGAACGGGCTGCTGGTAAAGCGCCTGAAGGTTGGGATAATGTACTGAAAAGTATTGCCAATTGTGAAACGGATGATAATACGCCTCGAATGGAAATTGATTGGATTCGTATCTATACAAATAAGAATTATGTACAGACTGATGCTGAAAAAGTCTGGGCTAATCAATTATTTTATTAATGCTATCTCTTTCAATTAGCTTTCAATAGTGTGAAATGAATTTTATGCCGGAAGCTATCGTTAGAAGGCGATATGCTTCCGGCTATTTATTAGTCAATTATGCAGAAATGGAGATTATTGGAAATTAAATGGTAATTTGTGGAAGTTAAATAGATGGCTGTCCTCTATCTTTGCTGACACAATCTTATACAAATTAGTATTTATGGAAAAACTGCAACCAAACTTATTCTTTCCTTTAGCAGGAGTAGCAGCTGTAGCTTCCTTTGCTTCCTGTTCAAACAAGCAAAAGCCTGTGGAACAGAAACCTTTGAATATCGTCTACATTATGACAGACGATCACACAGCTCAAATGATGAGCTGTTATGACACACGCTACATGGAAACACCCAATCTCGACCGTATTGCTGCTGATGGTGTACGCTTTACTCAAAGTTTTGTAGCCAATTCATTAAGCGGTCCTAGTCGTGCCTGCATGATAACAGGTAAACATAGTTGTGCTAATAAATTCTATGATAATACCACTTGCGTTTTCGACAGTTCTCAACAAACTTTTCCGAAGCTGTTGCAGAAAATCGGTTATCAGACAGCACTGGTAGGTAAATGGCATCTTGAAAGTTTGCCTTCCGGTTTTGATTACTGGCAGATTGTCCCCGGACAAGGCGACTACTACAATCCGGATTTCATCACACAGAACAATGACACTATCCAAAAACATGGATATATCACGAACCTTATCACTGACGATGCCATTGACTGGATAGAAAACAAACGCAATCCGGAGAAACCTTTCTGTCTTTTGATTCACCATAAGGCTATTCACCGTAATTGGTTGGCAGATACTTGCAACCTGGCTTTGTACGAAGATAAAACCTTCCCGCTACCGGACAATTTCTTTGACAATTACGAAGGACGCCCTGCCGCTGCCGCACAAGAGATGAGTATTATGAAAGACATGGACATGATTTATGATCTCAAAATGCTTCGTCCCGACAAAAATACCCGTCTGAAATCCTTATATGAGAAATATATCGGTCGTATGGATGAAGCACAACGTGCTGCATGGGACAAATTCTACATCCCAATAATAGACGACTTCTATAAACAGAACCTGCAAGGCAAGGAACTAGCCAACTGGAAATTTCAGCGTTATATGCGCGATTATATGAAGACGGTGAAGTCGCTGGACGACAATGTTGGTCGTGTACTCGACTACCTGAAAGAGAAAGGATTACTGGATAACACACTTGTTGTCTATACTTCCGACCAAGGATTCTACATGGGCGAACACGGTTGGTTCGACAAACGTTTCATGTACGAAGAATCCATGCGTACACCACTCATCATGCGTCTGCCGAAAGGATTCGACCGTAGGGGCGACATCACCGAAATGGTTCAGAACATCGATTATGCACCTACCTTCCTCGAATTGGCAGGAGCAGAGATTCCTTCAGACATACAAGGTGTATCCCTCGTCCCCTTGCTGAAAGGCGAACATCCGAAAGATTGGCGGAAGGCTCTCTACTATCATTTCTACGAATATCCCGCTGAACACATGGTGAAACGTCATTATGGTGTACGTACGGAACGCTATAAACTGGTTCATTTCTATAATGACATTAACTGGTGGGAACTCTACGACCTGCAGGCAGACCCGTCGGAAATGCACAACCTCTACGGACAACCTGAATATGAACCGGTAGTGAAAGAACTAAAAGAAGAAATGCTGAAACTTCAGGAGCAATACAATGATCCTGTCCGCTTCTCACCGGAGAGAGACAAGGAATAATACCAATGTACATACGCCATGAAAAAATACATCTTAATCATTCTCATACTGCTTTCGCCACTGACAGCGTTTTTGCAGGCTGATAACTTAACATCCCCTTTAATTTCAATAGTACCACGCCCGACACAGATTGTGCCGGGCCGTGGCAACTTCACCTTTTCAGCCCAAACGGTGTTTGCGGTAGAAAGTCAGGAACAAGCCGTGATTGCTCGCAATTTTATTGACTTGTTTACTCGTGCTGCCGGAATAACTCCTGCTTTGAATGTCGGGCGTGAAGAGGGACAAGTCCGTTTTGTGACGGATTCTTCTTTAAAAAGTGAAGCCTACTTACTGGAGATTACGCCGGAACAGATACTCATTAAAGCTTCGGATACAAAAGGCTTTTTCTATGCCCTGCAATCTATCCGCCAACTTCTGCCGGCTGCCATAGAATCGGAACAACCGGTCCGGAATGTCGATTGGAGAGTTCCGGCAATGACGGTTCAGGATGAACCCCGTTTCGGTTTCCGCGGATTACTGTTGGATCCGGTACGTTGTTTTATCCCTAAAAAGAATGTACTGCGAATCATTGACTGTATGGCGATGCTGAAAATAAACAAACTTCATTTTCATCTGACAGACGATAACGGCTGGCGGATTGAAATAAAGAAATACCCCCGTTTGACGGAAATAGGAGCGTGGAGAGTAGACCGTACAGATGTGCCTTTCCACTCACGTCGTAACCCGGAACGGGGAGAACCTACTCCGATAGGCGGTTTCTACACGCAGGAGGACATCCGGGAAATTGTAGCTTATGCAGCCGACAGACAGATAGAAGTCATTCCCGAAATAGATGTACCGGCACACAGTAACTCTGCTCTGGCTGCTTATCCCCAGCTTGCCTGTCCGGTTGTGAAAGACTTTGTCGGTGTACTTCCCGGACTGGGAGGACGAAATTCCGAGATTATCTACTGTGCGGGAAATGATAGCGTATTTACATTCTTGCAAGATGTTTTTGACGAAATTCTAGAGCTTTTCCCTTCTCGCTATATTCATGTTGGTGGAGATGAGGCGCGAAAGACAAACTGGGAGAAATGCCCGCTTTGCCAAAAACGGATGAAAAAACAGCGTTTGGCCAATGAAGAAGATTTGCAGGGTTACTTCATGAAACGTATCAGTGATTATCTGCGTAAGAAAGGTCGTGAAGTGATTGGCTGGGATGAGTTGACAAACAGCTCTTTTCTTCCTGAAGAATCTATTATCCTAGGCTGGCAGGGAATGGGTACGGCTGCTCTGAAAGCTGCCGAAAAGGGACATCGTTTTATCATGACTCCGGCGCGTGTCTTATACTTGATTCGTTATCAGGGACCGCAATGGTTTGAACCGGTAACCTATTTTGGCAACAATACCCTGAAAGATGTTTTCGATTACGAACCTGTACAGAAGGATTGGAAACCGGAATATGAGTCTTTGTTAATGGGAGTACAGGCTTGTATGTGGACAGAGTTCTGTAATAAGCCAGAAGATGTGGATTATCTTTTGTTCCCCCGCCTGGCCGCTTTAGCAGAAGTGGCATGGACGCCCGCAGGAACGAAGGACTGGTCTGGATTCTTGAAGCGGATGGATGCATACAACGCGCATATTGCGGAAAAAGGAATTGTCTATGCCCGCTCAATGTATAACATACAACAGACGGTGACACCAGTGGACGGACATCTGGAAGTGAATTTGGAATGTATCCGCCCGGATGTAGAGATTCATTATACACTGAACGGAAGTAATCCGGCTATGTCTTCTCATCGTTACGACGGACCTATCCGTGTGACGAAGACACAAATGGTGAAAGCCGCTACCTTTATGAACGGCAAGCAAATGGGAGAAACTTTAGAGTTGCAACTCACATGGAACAAAGCTACGGCAAAACCTTTGCTTGGCAATAAGAAGAACGAAATGTTATTAGTCAACGGATTGCGGGGAAGCCTGAAATATACTGATTTTGAATGGTGTAACTGGAATCAAAATGATTCTATATCTTTCACGATAGATTTGCAGGGACGGGAGATTTTGAATAAATTTGCCATCGGTTGCATTACGAATTATGGAATGGGAGCACATAAACCGAAGATGATTCGCGTAGAAGTTTCCGATGACAATCGAACCTACCATACTATGGGAGAATTGAACTTCTCTCCGGAAGAAATCTATCTGGAAGGAACTTTTAGAAATGACTATTCGATAGATATGGGCGGAGTATCTGCCCGTTATGTCCGAGTGACGGCGGAAGGTGCGGGGATATGTCCCGACGAGCATGTCCGTCCCGGTCAGGAAGCGAGAGTCTATTTTGATGAAGTGATTATAGAATAGTAATCAAATAGTTAAAAACAGCAATTAAGTGCTCTTGCAGAATAATCTTATATTATTAGAGACGGATTACACGAATTTCACGGTTTTTAGAATGATGAGTATATAAAATAATAGTGTCAATCAGCTTAATCTGTGCCTAATTTATTATATAAACCAATTATGATGACATGCTTATGAATATTAGCTTAAAGAAACGAACTCTTTTAGTTCTATTGTCAGGACTGACTGCTACTTTCACTTTAGCGCAGCAACAACCGTTGCCCGAATGGCAAAGCCAGTATGCGGTGGGACTGAACAAACTCGCTCCTCACACATACGTATGGCCTTACGCCAACGCTTCCGACATTGAAAAGCCGGGAGGGTATGAACAGTCTCCTTTTTATATGAGTCTCAATGGAAAGTGGAAATTCCATTGGGTGAAGAATCCCGATAATCGTCCGAAGGACTTTTACCAACCTTCTTATTATACAGGAGGATGGGCGGATATCAATGTGCCCGGTAACTGGGAACGCCAGGGGTATGGCACGGCTATCTATGTCAACGAAACGTATGAGTTTGATGATAAAATGTTCAACTTCAAGAAGAATCCGCCGCTGGTGCCTTATGCAGAGAATGAAGTCGGCTCCTACCGACGTACCTTCAAAGTGCCTGCCGACTGGAAAGGACGCAGGGTAGTACTGTGTTGTGAAGGAGTCATTTCTTTCTATTATGTATGGGTGAATGGAAAATTACTTGGCTATAATCAGGGATCAAAGACGGCTGCCGAATGGGATATTACAGATGTCCTCAATGAAGGCGAAAATGTGGTTGCTTTGGAAGTGTATCGCTGGAGTTCGGGTGCTTATCTGGAATGTCAGGATATGTGGCGTTTGAGTGGTATCGAACGTGACGTGTATCTTTACAGTACTCCCAAACAGTACATTGCGGATTATAAACTGAATGCCTCTTTAGAAAAAGAGAAATACAAAGATGGTATTTTCGGACTTGAAGTGACCGTAGAGGGACATTCTGCTATATCTGGAGCTACTTCTATTGCTTATACCCTGAAAGACGCCGATGATAAAGCTGTCCTGCAGGATGCTATCCGGATAAAATCCCGCGGATTGAGCAATTTTATCACGTTTGATGAAAAGAATATTCCCGATGTAAAGGCTTGGAGTGCAGAGCATCCTCATCTTTACACATTAATACTCGAACTGAAGGATGAACAAGGCAAGGTAACCGAACTGACTGGTTGTGAAGTCGGCTTCCGTACCTCGGAAATCAAAGACGGACGTTTCTGCATCAACGGCGTTCCGGTATTGGTGAAGGGAACCAACCGACACGAGCATTCTCAACTGGGACGTACCGTGAGCAAGGAGCTGATGGAACTGGACATCAAACTGATGAAGCAGCACAATATCAACATGGTGCGTAACTCGCATTATCCTACACATCCTTACTGGTATCAACTTTGCGACCGTTACGGTTTGTACATGATTGATGAGGCAAACATCGAATCTCACGGAATGGGATATGGTCCTGCTTCCCTAGCCAAGGATAGTACCTGGCTGACTGCACACATGGATCGCACTCACCGGATGTATGAACGTTCTAAGAATCACCCGGCTATCGTTATCTGGTCATTGGGAAATGAAGCAGGAAACGGAATTAACTTCGAACGTACTTATGACTGGCTGAAATCGGTAGAGAAAACTCGCCCTGTACAGTATGAACGTGCCGAATTGAACTATAATACGGATATTTACTGTCGTATGTACCGCAGTGTAGACGATATCAAAGCATACGTAAAAGAGAAAGACATCTACCGCCCTTTCATTCTTTGTGAATATCTTCATGCGATGGGAAACAGTTGCGGCGGACTGAAAGAATACTGGGACGTATTTGAAAACAATCCGATGGCACAAGGCGGCTGCGTTTGGGACTGGGTGGATCAGTCATTCCGGGAAATAGACAAGAATGGTAAATGGTACTGGACGTATGGCGGTGATTACGGACCGGAAGGAATTCCAAGTTTCGGAAACTTCTGCTGTAACGGTTTGGTGGGCGCCAACCGTGAACCGCACCCGCATTTGCTCGAAGTAAAGAAAGTATATCAGAACATAAAAGTAACGCTGGCGAATCAGAAGAATCTGACTATCCGTGTCAAGAACTGGTATGATTTCTCTAACTTGAATGAGTATGTACTGAACTGGAATGTGACGGCAGATAATGGCAAGATTTTGGCGGAAGGTACAAAAACGGTTGATTGTGCACCGCACGCTACTGTTGATGTTACTTTGGGTGCTGTAAAACTTCCGAATACAGTCCGTGAGGCTTATTTGAATATCAGCTGGACCCGTCGTGAAGCTTCTTCAATGATAGATAAGGATTGGGAGGTGGCATACGACCAGTTTGTATTTGCCGGTAATAAGAACTACACAGGCTACCGTCCGCAAAAAGCAGGTGAAACGACTTTCACCGTTGATAAGCAAACAGGCGCGCTGACTTCATTGAACTTGAACGGCAAAGAATTATTGGCTACTCCGCTGACATTGAGCCTTTACCGCCCGGCAACGGATAATGACAACCGGGATAAGAACGGCGCACGCTTGTGGCGTGATGCGGGATTGGATTGTCTGACCCAGAAAGTAGTGTCATTGAGGGAAAGTAAGACTTCGACCACTGCCCGTGTAGAAATTCTAAATGCAAAAACGCAAAGGGTAGGAATTGCTGACTTTGTTTATTCACTGGATAGAAACGGTGCACTGAAAGTACATACAACTTTCCAACCCGACACGACCATCGTGAAATCAATGGCACGCCTGGGATTGACGTTCCGTGTGTCGAACGCCTACGATCAGGTTTCTTACTTGGGACGTGGAGATAATGAAACCTATATTGACCGCAATCAGTCCGGTAAAATCGGTGTATATCAGACCACACCGGAACGGATGTTCCACTATTATGTTGCTCCGCAATCTACAGGCAACCGCACCGATGTACGTTGGGTGAAGTTGGCAGATACTTCCGGCGAAGGTATCTTTGTTGAGCCGGATCGTGCTTTCCAGTTTAGTATCATTCCTTTCTCGGATGTATTATTAGAGAAGGC
>OLFE01000496.1_pt1 | contig 15707 bp, 6 predicted proteins | sample 1608591 | NCBI WGS metagenome assembly OLFE01 (sample SAMN02674887, study PRJEB24791) | human gut metagenome, SKBSTL062 | isolation source: stool | host: Homo sapiens | place: USA
CGCTGGAAGCACAGAAAACCGAGGCAGAAAATCTGGAGATCGTCCAGATGGTGCGCGCCCTGCGTATGACCCCGGCTCAGCTGAGCGCCATGCTGTCCGGTGGCACAGTTCCCGGCAGTTTGGCTGATGACAACAACGAACAGGAGGAAAACAGCTATGAGGAATAAACGATTGCTCCGAACACTTTCCGCCCTTTGCCTGACAATGGTTGTGGCATTTGGCTTTACGATCCCTGCTTTCGCACAGGGGTCAGAACAGGCACCGGCGGCACCGGCAGAGGATTCTACCAATGACAGCAATGTGATTGTGGAAGAAACAGAACCGGCACCGGCACTTACACCGGAGGGGAATGCGGCATTGGTGGATGATTTTGGAGGCAATAAGCAGCTTATTACTGTTACGACCAAAGCTGGAAATTACTTTTACATCCTGATTGATAGGGCGAATGAGGACAAGGAGACTGCTGTTCACTTTCTGAATCAGGTGGACGATGCAGACCTTGCGGCGCTGATGGAAGATGGAAAACCCAAAGAGGAGATGCCTGCGGTATGCAGCTGTTCAACAAAATGTGAAGCAGGGGCAGTCAATACGGCCTGCCCGGTCTGCGCAACTGATAAGAGTAAATGTACGGGCAAAGCACCGGAACCTCCGGCAGAAACACCGGAGCCGGAAAAGGAGAAGCCTGCCGGACTGAACCCAGCTGCCCTGATCCTTCTGCTGGCTCTGCTGGGCGGCGGTGGCGTATTTGCCTGCATGAAGCTCATTAAGAATAAGCCTAAGACCAAGGGCAATGACAGTCTGGACGATTATGATTATGGCGAGGAAGATTCCGAGGAATGGGAAACCGAGGATGAGGAGTCGGACGAGCCGGATGCTGATGGGGGCAGCACAGAAGATGACGAGGACAGCGTGAAATGACCCGTTTCACAGACAGTCCCTATGAACGCATGATGACACGCAGGCCGGAGGGCGGGAAGAAAACTTCCCGTCCTCCTTCTTTACCCCCAAGCCACCCCTGTTATGGCTGCGGAAATTATGGAAGCCCCTGCGTAGGTGTCTGCCACCGGGAAATGTCCCGATGGCTCAAGGAGAGGAGGAACCATCATGGCTCAGTATAAATTAGTGATTGCTGAAAAACCATCCGTTGCCCAGAGTCTGGCTGCGGTGATCGGTGCATCTGCCCGTAAGGACGGGTATCTGGAGGGAAACGGCTGGCGTGTCAGCTGGTGCGTGGGCCATCTGGCCGGTCTTGCGGATGCAGACAGCTATGACCCCAAGTACGCCAAATGGCGATATGATGACCTACCGATTCTGCCGGAACATTGGCAGATGGTGGTGGGAAAGGATAAGAAAAAGCAGTTTGATATTCTCAAAAAGCTGATGAATGCCCCGGATGTAACCGAGGTAGTGAATGCCTGCGACGCCGGACGCGAGGGCGAGTTAATCTTCCGCAGCGTCTATGAGCTGGCAGGTTGTCAAAAGCCTATGAAAAGGCTCTGGATTTCTTCAATGGAGGATGCCGCCATAAGGGAGGGCTTTGCAAACCTGCGTCCCGGTGCAGATTATGACGGACTTCGGGATGCTGCCCTCTGCCGTGCCAAGGCAGACTGGCTGGTGGGGATCAATGCCACAAGGCTTTTTTCCGTGCTGTATCACCGCACCCTCAACATCGGGCGCGTTATGTCCCCAACGCTGGCGCTCATTGTCCAGCGAGAAGCTGAGATCGACACCTTTCAGCCGGTTCCCTTTTATACCGTGGCGCTGGAGCTGCCCGGTCTTACTGTATCCGGGGAGCGCATGGCGGATAAGGCTGCTGCCGAGCAGCTGAAAGAAGCCTGTCAGGGTGCAGCTGTCACAATCAAAAAGGTGGAGTGCAAGGAAAAGTCCGAAAAGCCGCCTGCCCTCTATGACCTGACTACCCTGCAAAGAGATGCCAACCGCCTGCTTGGATTTACAGCCCAGCAGACCCTGGACTATCTGCAAAGCCTGTATGAAAAAAAGCTCTGCACTTACCCCCGTACTGACAGCCGCTATCTGACCGGTGATATGGCAGACAGCCTGCCAGTGCTGGTGAATCTGGTTGCCAGCGCTATGCCGTTTCGCAAAGGGATCGCCATTACCTGTGATCCGCAGACGGTCATCAACGATAAGAAAGTAACTGACCACCACGCAGTAATCCCTACCAGAAATCTCAAGGATGCAGACCTTTCTGCCCTTCCTGCGGGAGAAAAAGCGGTGCTGGAGCTGGTAGCCCTGCGTCTGCTGTGCGCCGTAGCCCAGCCCCATATCTATTCGGAAACCGTTGTGATTGCAGCGTGTGCCGGTGGGGAGTTTACCGCCAAAGGAAAAACGGTGAAGAACCCCGGATGGAAAGCACTGGAGGACGCTTACCGTGCCAAAATGAAGGATGCAGAGCCGGAAAAAGATGGTGCAGAGAAAGCCCTGCCGGAGCTGACCGAAGGACAGACCCTTTCGGTTGCTGCTGCAATCGTCAAAGAAGGCAAAAGCAGTCCTCCTCAGCACTTTACGGAGGACACCCTATTGTCCGCGATGGAGACTGCCGGAAAAGAGGATATGCCGGAGGATGCCGAGCGAAAAGGTCTGGGGACACCGGCCACTCGTGCCGGTATTTTGGAAAAGCTGGTATCTGCCGGTTTTCTGGAACGAAAAAAGAACAGGAAAACGGTGCAGCTTCTCCCTTCCCGCGATGCAGTCTCCCTGATCACAGTCTTGCCGGAACAGCTGCAATCGCCGCTTCTGACTGCCGAGTGGGAGTACCGCCTGGGAGAGATCGAGCGCGGGCAGCTTGCCCCGGAGGAGTTTCTGGACGGGATCAGCACCATGCTGAAAGATCTGGTGGGAACTTATCAGGTCATCAAGGGAACCGAGTACCTGTTCACTCCGCCCCGTGAGGTGGTGGGCAAATGCCCCCGCTGCGGCGGTGAAGTTGCAGAACTGCAAAAAGGCTTCTTCTGTCAGAACAAAGATTGCAAATTTGCAATCTGGAAAAACAACAAATGGTGGGCTGCCAAGAAAAAACAGCCGACCAAGGCTGTGGTGTCTGCACTGCTGAAAGATGGCCGTGTCCGTGTGACAGGCCTATATTCGGAGAAAACCGGAAAGACCTACGATGCCACTGTGGTTTTGGAGGATGATGGACAGTACGCTAACTTCATGCTGGAATTTGACCAGCGGAAAGGAGGCAGCCGATGAAGCTCTCTTTAGCGGAACGGGAAACCATTCTCCTCTATAACCAGGCAGAACCAATGGCTGAGGTCTACACCCATGATCCCCGTCTGATGGAGAAGCTGGAACTGCTGGCAAAAAAGCACCCCGACCAGATCACCCGAAAGGACGCCCATAACTTTACCGTCCCCAAGCGGTGTGTATCAGTCAGGGAGCCATATAGCGCAGAACGCCGCAAAGCCGCCAGTGAGCGTGCGAAAGCCGCCGGATACCAGCCCCCTGTGAGAAAGTCCAGCAGTTAATGGCACATGGCAGAGAATGTGTTTGAAGCAGTCAAGCAGTCGGTCAGCACCAGAGAAGCGGCAGAGTTTTACGGGATAAAAGTCAGTCGAACTGGCATGGCCTGCTGTCCCTTTCACGATGATAAGAACCCCAGCATGAAGCTGAACGAGGAATATTTCTACTGTTTCGGCTGCGGAGCTACTGGCGATGTGATCGACTTTACTGCAAAGCTCTTTGACCTCTCCCCAAAAGAAGCGGCGGAGAAACTGGCACAGGACTTTGGCCTGATCTATGACAGTCAGGCCCCTCCCCGCAGGAGGTATGTCCGGCAGAAAACCGAGGCACAGCAGTTTCGTGAGGATCGGCAGCGGTGTTATCGCATACTGTCCGATTACTACTATCTGCTGAAAAAATGGGAGAGCGACCATTCTCCCCGGACACCGGAGGAAGAACCGCACCCCCGTTTTGTGGAAGCAATCCAGAAGAAAACCTATGTAGAGTACCTGTTGGACCTTTTTCTTTATGAAAGTGAAGAAGAACAAAAGGCATGGATTGCAGAACACACAGCAGAAATCACACACTTGGAAAGGAGATTGAAAATCATGGCTGAGAACAAACCCACCAACCGAGAGCGGCTAAGGGAAATCACAGATGGCATCGAGCAGGGGATCAAGGAACTGTTTGAGAGTGAAAAGTATATGCGCTATCTGTCCGTCATGTCCCGCTTCCACCGCTATTCGGTAAACAACACCATGCTCATCTATATGCAGAAGCCGGACGCTACATTGGTAGCCGGATACAATAAGTGGAAAGACCAGTTTGAGCGTCATGTAAAAAAGGGCGAGCATGGCATTACCATCATCGCCCCCACACCGTATAAGAAGAAAATCGAGGAGCAGAAGCTGGACCCGGATACCAAGGCTCCGATTCTGGATAAAGACGGAAAGATCGTCACAGAGGAAAAAGAAATCGAGATCCCTATGTTCCGTCCGGTCAAGGTTTTTGATGTGAGCCAGACCGACGGGAAACCTTTGCCGGAGCTTGCTTCCTCCCTTTCCGGCAATGTGCCAAATTATGAGGCATTCATGGAGGCTCTGCGCCGCAGTGCGCCGGTACCAATCACTTTTGAAGCAATGGCCGCCGATACGGACGGCTATTTTTCTGCCGATCATCAGAAAATTGCCATTCGCCAGGGCATGAGCGAGGTGCAGACGGTTTCGGCCACGGTTCATGAGATTGCCCACAGCAAGCTCCACAATCAGAAAAAGATTCAGATTGCCAATGACGAGCAATATCAGGAGATCGAGCTGTTTGATAAACCCGGTCTGTTCTCCAATGGGCGGATTGTCCGTGATAATCTGCCGGAGGGCGTTTATTGCTATGACCTGCGCGGTTCTGACTACGACCCCGGAGAGCCGGTCTGTGTAGAAGAACGAGTGGTTGTAAACCATGCAGGTTCCGTTCTGCTGACAGATCCGCTGGAGCTGGCGGAAAATGGACGCCTGATGCTGACCGAGGAAGAAGGACTGAATTTTGTTGGCGGCTTTTCTACTCTCGCCCAGTTTTTGCAGGAACAGAAGAAAGACCGTCACACGGAAGAAGTAGAGGCTGAAAGCATCTCCTATGCAGTCTGCAAATATTTTGGCATCGAGACCGGAGAAAACAGTTTTGGCTATATTGCCAGCTGGAGTCAGGGCAAGGAACTGAAAGAGCTGAGAGCCAGTTTGGAGACCATCAATAAGACCTCCGGCACTTTGATCTCTGACATTGAGCGCCACTATAAGGAAATCTGCAAAGAGCGTGGAATTGACCCCAATGCAAAAAAAGAGCCGGAAATGGCGGTTCTTGATGCGGAGGCAAACCAGCAGGAGGCTTTGTTTCTAATTGACGATGCCACCTATCTTCATATCCAGCCCTGTGACAGTGGCTGGGACTACACCCTTTACGATGCCGCGTCCATGAAAGAGCTGGATGGTGGTCAGCTGGATATGCCAGAGCTTTCCCGCATGAAGGCAGTTCTCCAGATTTGTGATGACAACGATTTGGGCAGAGACTCTGTAAAATACGCACCGTTGTCCATGATCGAGACTTTGCAGGAAGCTGCCTACCAGCAGATGCAGGCAGAGGCCAGTCAGATGGCCGCTTCTTCCCAGCTGCCGGAGACACAGGAGCAGGCGCTGGATGAATACCCAACGCCGGATGAGCTGGTCTCCACACCGGATATGCAAGAATACGGCTACTCTTATGACGGGATGCTCCCTGTTACCAGAGAACGGGCGCTGGAACTGGATGCCGCCGGTTTGACTGTCTATGTGCTGCATGAGGACAATACGGAGAGCATGGTGTTTGACCCACAGGAGATCATGGAGCATGGAGGCCTTTTCGGTGTGGACCGCGAGGAATGGGAGAAAAGCCCTCAGTTCCACGAAAAGGTCATGGAGCGTCAGGAACATCAGCAGGAACGAGAACAGGCATTTCTCTCCCAGAACAGAAACTGCTTTGCCATCTACCAGGTGAGCCGTGACGATCCGCAGAATGTGCGCTTTATGAATCTGGACTGGTTAGAGTCCCATGATGTTTCCGTAGACCGCAGCAATTATGACCTCATCTACACCGCTCCGCTGAGTGAGTCTGGCACTGTGCCGGAGCAGCTGGAAAAACTCTATCAGCAATTCAATCTGGAAAAACCCGTAGACTTTCACAGTTCCTCCATGAGCGTCAGCGACATCGTTGCGATCAGACAGGACGGTAAGGTATCCTGTCATTACTGTGACAGTGTTGGTTTTACCCAGATCCCCGGATTCCTGCCGGAAAATCCGCTGAAAAATGCAGAGATGGCCGTAGAGGACGATTACGGCATGATCGACGGCATCATCAACAATGGTGCAAAAGAGCCTACGGTGGCAGAGCTGGAACAGCAGGCCCGAAGCGGTCAGCCCATTTCCCTGATGGACTTGGCTGACGCCGTTCATCGGGAGGAACGGGAAAAGAAAAAATCCGTTGTGGATCAGCTGAAAAGCCAGCCCAAAGCAGAACACAAAAAGACAGCACCCAAAAAGAGTGCGGAAAGGGAGATTTGATATGGGAAACTTTACTTTTGAGGAAATGAACCTGATGTGCATTTACAATACCGGTAGCCGCACCGGGCTGATCGACAGCCTGCGTGAAATGCGCGGCGAGCTTTCGCCGGAGGAAACGGAACTGAGGGAGCTGACCGACAGTGCCCTTACGAAGCTCTGTGCGATGACCGATGAGGACTTTGCCCAGCTGGAGTTGTACCCGGATTTTGACCAGTAAACAGCATAACCGCAGGGATGGGGTGGCAATTTGCCGCTCCACCTTTTACCCCAAAACCGAAAGGAGGACAGAACACCATGCCAACCAAAGCTGAACTATATGCACAGATGGCGGACAAGGTGGCAACACAGCTCACGGGGAGCTGGCAGGAATGGGCAGGGTTTCTCACCACTGCTTCCCGCCTTTACAAGTACCCGTTCCATGAGCAGCTGATGATCTACGCCCAGCGACCGGACGCCACCGCCTGTGCGGAGTACGATTTGTGGAATGAAAAGATGGGCCGATATGTAAGGCGCGGTTCCAAGGGGATCGCTCTGGTGGATGATTCCGGGGACAGACCCCGCCTGCGCTATGTCTTTGACATTTCCGACACCGGAACCCGTGAACATTCCCGCACTCCCTGGCTGTGGCAGCTGGAGGAGCGCCATCTGGATTCCGTGCAGGCCATGCTGGAGCGCACCTATGATGTTTCCGGTGATGACCTTGCCGGACAGCTTACCGAGGTAGCCGGAAAACTGGCCGAGGAATACTGGACAGAGCATCAGCAGGACTTTTTCTATATCGTTGACGGTTCCTTTTTGGAGGAATATGATGAGTATAACATCGGAGTGCAGTTCAAGGCAGCCGCCACCGTCAGCATCACTTACGCTTTGATGTCCCGCTGCGGACTGGAGCCGGAACGCTACTTCGACCACGAAGATTTCATGGCGATCTTTGATTTCAACACCCCGTCCACCATCGGGGCGCTGGGAACAGCGGTCAGCCAGATTAACCAGCAGGTGCTGCGGCAGATCGGCGTCACCGTCCGAAATGCAGAGCGCGAAGCCAACCAAGAAAGGAGCAAACAAGATGAACAATCCCATGACCTATATCCAGAACGGAGACTATCTGATTCCCGACCTGAAGCTGAGCCAGCAGCCGGAGAAACCCCTGGGCAAGTACGGCAGGATGAGGAAAACCTACCTGAAGGAACACCGTCCCATCCTCTACAACCAGATGCTGCTGAGCGAGAAGCTGTACCCGCACCTTCTGGAGATCGACGAGACCGCCCAGAACAGACTGGAGCAGATGATGCCCCAGCTGGCGAAGGAAGCGGGAGCCACCGAGGAACTGAAAGCCAGCGATCCCATGAAGTGGGTGGGGCTGATGAACACCTGCAAAGCCCAGGCCGAGGAGATCCTGATGGCGGAGCTTATCAACAGCTGACCCTAAACCTGTTCCTCTCCGAAGCGGAACAGATCCAATCCATAGATGAAGCAGAGAATGTAGCGCATACATCCTCTGCTTTTTCTTTTGCCCAAAATGACATCGACCATGTGCTGCGTTTGGGCGGCAATACAGACCGCCAGAGGGAGCGTGTGGTTGCAGCCTTTGAAAAGCAGAAAACCACCGCTGAGATTGCCGAGATACTGAAAACGCTGTACCACGGCGGCAATGGTCTTGGCAGCGTGAGCGCATGGTACGCCGAGGACGGTATCCATCTTTCCCACGGGAAGTCTGTCCGTTATGACCGGTCTGCCCAGGTCATTTCCTGGGAGAGCGCCGCAGAGCGTATCGGGGAACTTTTGGAGAGCGGCCAGTTTGCCTCCAATGTGGAGCTTGCAGAAGCGGCAGGCTATGAACGCTCCCTCCTTGCCACAAAGTTCTGGAACTTATATCACGATCTCAGCGAGGATGCCAGAGAAGCCGAATATTTGTCCTGCCTGTCAGAGATCAAGGGCAATGGGTTCCCGGAGGAGACCCGCCGCCTGACGGAGCAGCTGAGTGACCCAGCCTTCCGTCAGACCCTCAAGGAAGAATACGCCGCTTTCTGGACCGCTTATCAGCAGGATCGTGACCTGCTGCGCTTCCACTATCATAAACCAAGGGAGATCTGGGAGAACCTGAAGGACCTTGACCTGCCCCGCAGGACTTTTTCTTCAGACCTTTCCCAAGTGCCAACCGTCCAGCACTTCATTACCGAGGATGAGATCGACGCTGCCATGACCGGCGGCAGCAGTTTTGCCGGAGGAAAAGGCCGCATCTATGCGTTCTTCATGGAAAACCATACGGACAAGGAAAAAGTGAGATTCCTCAAAGACGAGTATGGCATTGGTGGTCGCTCTCATGCCCTGTCCGGCGCAACACACAGCGGCGAAGATCACGACGGGAAAGGACTGCACTATAAAAAGCAGGACTGCCCGGATGTTCACTTGAACTGGGAAAAGGTTGCCAAGCGCATTACCTCTCTTGTCCAGAAAGGCCGCTATCTTACTGAACAGGAACAGGCGCAGTATGACAAGATCCAGACTGAAAAGGAACTGGCAGAAGAAGATGCCATCCAAGCCCAGCAGCCGGAGGTGGAGGAAGAAACGCCAAAGCCTACCCTTCGGGAGCAGTTTGAGCAGTATAAGCCTGTGGTGACTGCCGCCATTTCCGAGGATGCCGCATACCGCAATGCCTGCGGTCATTCTGACCGTGAAAATGCTGTCATCGAGGGCAATGCCGCTGTGCGCCGTGCGGTCCTTGGTTCTAAGGATATGGAGCTGATCCGCCTTTATTCTGATATACCGGAGTTCCGCCAGCGTCTGCACCGGGAAGTGATCGACGAGACCTATCCAAAGCTCCATGAGCTTCTGCGCCCTCTTTCTCAGGAAGATATTGATACTGCCCTTTGTGCATGGAACGGCAATATTGAGAGTAAACACGCCGTCGTCCGCTATATGAAAGACCATGCAAGGGAAAAAGATACCGCTGCATGGTTGGCTCAGGAATACGGCAGCAGTAACAGCCTGTTCGTTGTCCGTGCCGGAAGCCCGGAAGAAACGCAGCTGCCCTGGACGAAGGTACAGCGCCGGATCGCCCAGCTCATTCAGGAGGACCGGTTCTATACCGAAGAAGAACAGGACCGTTTTGACAACATCGACCCCATCGCCATCCGGGAAGCCCTGGAGGAAAGGGGCATCGTCAACGGACAGGTGGCAGACCCGGAAAAACTGGACAATGACCCATTTATCCAACAGGTGATGTCAGATGCAGAGCAGATCGCAGCTGCCGAGGCAGAGCAGACTTCCGCGATTTCCATTTCCGATGAGGAATATGATGCCGTTCGCAGTCCAATTCCGCAAAGGACTTCCTATGACCCTGCCGCCCCGGTTTATGCCGTGGGCGATACCGTGTATATCGAGGATGACGCCTATCAGATCACCGAGCTGCGGGAGGACACCGTACAGCTTCTGCCCGCCGGTATGGTATATCCCATCTACCGGGCAGAGCGTAAAGAACAGTTCGAGCAGTTGCTTCGGGCAGACCGCCGCAATGCTTACTATACCGAGTTTCTTCCCATTGACCCGGACAAGGCAGATCAGGACTTGCGGGATGTATTGTCCCATGGACTGATGGATGAAGCAGATAAAAAACAGGTTTCCACGCTGCTGCAATCCGGCAGGAGCAACAGTGAGATTGCCTACTGGCTGAGCAGAGCCTATTCCGGTGAGATCGAGACCCTGAATCTGGAGACCGGCGATATTGCCGATTACCGTACCACGGCACAGGGCATGGAGCTGGAAGTCCTGGACGCAGAGGAAAAGCGTCTGGCTGTGCTGTATTTCCGTTGGGATGAAGTTGCGCCTTTGCTGCGCGGGATGTATGCCCGTCAGCTGGATGGCTTTGGACAGGAACAGCCCCAACCGTCTGTCAAATTCCCGGTCTTCCACTCCGAGACCGTGGCCGTCTATCCGGGAGACAAGAACAATCTGCCTTATGATGTGGTGGTGGAACGGCTGCATATCGAGGAGCCGGTGCCGCCAGCCCCTGTGACTGAGCCGGAGAAAACCTTTGAGGAAGTGCTGGACGAACACCCGGTTTCCATTCAGGTCAATGGCCAGTGGCAGACCTTCCCCAATGCCAAAGCTGCCGAGGAAGCCTCCTATGAGGAATACAAGGCCAACCTGCGCCGCAATGCACAAAACTTCCGTATTACCGATGAGCATTTGGGCGAAGGCGGTCCGAAAGCCAAGTTCCAGGCAAATATCAATGCCATTCGTTTGCTGAAAGAGTTGGAAGCTGCCGGACAGCAGGCAAGCCCGGAACAACAGGAAGTCCTATCCCGCTATGTGGGCTGGGGCGGTCTTTCTGATGCCTTTGACCCGGAGAAACCGGCATGGGCTTCCGAGTATGCCCAGCTGAAAGAGCTGCTGACCCCGGAGGAATATGTCGCCGCCAGAAGCTCCACCCTCAACGCCCATTACACCAGCCCTACGGTCATTCAGGCCATCTATGAAGCGGTGGGCCGTATGGGATTTGAGACCGGAAATATTCTGGAGCCATCTATGGGTGTGGGCAATTTCTTCGGTATGCTGCCGGAGGAAATGCGAAACAGCCGTCTGTACGGCGTGGAGCTGGACCCGGTTTCCGGGCACATCGCAAAGCAGCTCTATCCCAAGGCGGACATCACAGTAGGCGGCTTTGAGACCACCGACAGGCGTGACTTCTTTGACCTTGCCATCGGCAATGTACCTTTCGGTCAGTATCAGGTCAACGACAAAGCCTACAACAAGCTGAACTTTAGTATTCACAACTACTTTTTCGCCAAAGCACTGGACCAGGTGCGTCCCGGCGGTGTGGTGGCTTTTGTGACTTCCCGCTATACCATGGACGCCAAGGATTCTACCGTGCGCCGCTATCTTGCCCAGCGTGCCGAGCTGCTGGGAGCTATCCGTCTGCCTAATGACGCGTTCAAAAAGAATGCCGGTGCCGAGGTGGTATCGGACATCATCTTCCTCCAAAAGCGGGATCGCCCGCTGGACATTGTGCCGGAATGGACCCAGACCGGACAGACGGAGGACGGGTTTGCCATCAACCGGTATTTTATCGACCACCCGGAAATGGTGCTGGGCAGACAGGAGCCGGTAAGCACCGCTCATGGTATGGACTACACCGTGAACCCTATCGAGGGACTGGAGCTTTCCGACCAGCTGCATGATGCGGTGAAGTATATTCATGGCACTTATCAGGAGGCAGAGCTGCCGGAGCTGGGCGAAGGCGAAGCTATTGACACCTCCATTCCTGCCGACCCCAATGTGAAGAACTATTCCTATGCCATTGTAGACGGGCAGGTGTACTACCGGGAAAACAGCCGTATGGTGCGCCCTGACCTCAACGCCACCGCAGAAGCCCGCGTGAAAGGTCTTGTGGGACTGCGTGATTGTGTGCAGGAACTGATCGACCTTCAGATGGATGCAGCGGTTCCGGACAGCACCATTCGGGAGAAGCAGGCGGAACTGAACAGCCTCTATGACAGCTTTTCTGCCAAATACGGTCTCATCAATGACCGTGCAAACCGTCTGGCATATGCAGACGATTCTTCCTATTACCTGCTCTGTGCGCTGGAAGTCATCGACGAGGACGGAAAGCTGGAGCGCAAGGCGGATATGTTCACCAAACGGACCATCAAGCCCCATCAGGCGGTGGCTGTGGTGGATACGGCAAGTGAAGCGCTGGCGGTGTCCATCTCGGAAAAAGCCTGCGTGGATATGGGCTATATGAGCCAGCTTACCGGAAAAACAAAAGAAGAACTGGCCGGAGAACTGCAAGGCGTGATCTTCCGTGTACCGGGACAGCTGGAGCAGGACGGATCGCCCCATTATGTGACCGCCGATGAATACCTTTCCGGCAATGTACGCCGCAAACTGCGTCAGGCGCAGCGGGCGGCACAGCAGGACCCGGTTTATGCAGTCAATGTGGAAGCTCTTACCGCCGCCCAGCCCAAGGACCTGGATGCGTCGGAGATCGAGGTGCGTTTGGGTGCTACCTGGATCGACAAGGAATATATCCAACAGTTTATGTATGAGACCTTCAACACTCCGTTTTATCTCCAGCGCAGTATCGAGGTCAACTATTCGTCCTTTACCGCTGAATGGCAGATCAAGGGGAAATCTTCCGTATCTTACAATGATGTGGCAGCCTACACCACCTACGGGACCAGCCGCGCCAACGCCTACAAGATTCTGGAGGATTCCTTAAACCTGCGGGATGTCCGTATCTATGACACCATAGAGGACGCAGACGGAAAAGAGCGCCGCGTGCTGAACGCCAAGGAGACCACCCTGGCTGCTCAAAAACAGCAAGCTATCAGGGAAGCCTTTAGGGACTGGATCTGGAGAGACCCGGAGCGCCGCCAGACTTTGGTGCGCCAGTACAACGAAGAAATGAACTCTACCCGTCCCCGTGAGTATGATGGCAGCCATATCACTTTTGGCGGCATGAACCCGGCCATTACCCTGCGGGAACACCAGAAAAGCGCCATCGCCCATGTGCTGTATGGCGGTAATACTCTGCTGGCACACGAAGTAGGCGCGGGCAAAACCTTTGAGATGGTGGCCGCTGCTATGGAAGCCAAACGCCTGGGTTTGTGCCAGAAATCCCTTTTTGTGGTTCCAAACCACCTGACCGAGCAGTGGGCGTCGGAGTTTCTGCGTCTCTATCCTTCTGCCAACATCTTAGTCACCACCAAAAAGGACTTTGAAACCCATAACCGAAAAAAGTTCTGCGCCCGTATCGCTACCGGGGACTACGACGCCATCATCATGGGACACAGCCAGTTTGAGCGTATCCCCATCAGCCGGGAGCGTCAGGAAAGGCTTCTCTATGAGCAGATCGACGAGATCACCGAGGGGATCGCAGAGGTGCAGGCCAGCGGCGGTGAGCGTTTTACCGTCAAGCAGCTGGAGCGTACCAGAAAGTCTCTGGAAGCCAGACTGGAAAAGCTGCAAGCCGAGGGGCGAAAAGACGATGTGGTAACCTTCGAGCAGCTGGGTGTAGACCGATTGTTCGTGGACGAGGCCCACAACTATAAAAACCTGTTTCTATACACAAAAATGCGGAATGTGGCTGGTCTTTCCACATCGGACGCGCAGAAATCCTCCGATATGTTTGCCAAGTGCCGCTATATGGATGAGATCACCGGAAACCGTGGCGTGATTTTTGCCACCGGCACCCCGGTCAGCAACTCCATGACCGAGCTTTACACCATGCAGCGTTACCTTCAGTATGAACGCCTGCAAGAACTGAACATGACCCACTTCGACTGCTGGGCTTCCCGATTTGGGGAGACCGTCACAGCATTGGAGCTGGCACCGGAAGGCACCGGCTACCGGGCAAGAACGAGATTCAGTAAGTTCTTCAACCTCCCAGAGCTGATGAACCTGTTCAAAGAAGTGGCTGACATTAAGACTGCCGACCAGCTGAATCTGCCTACCCCGGAGGTGGAATACCACAACATCGTGGCGCAGCCTACCGAACATCAGCAGGAAATGGTCAAGGCCCTTTCGGAGCGCGCATCGCTGGTACACAGCGGAACCGTTGATCCGTCTCAAGACAATATGCTCAAGATTACCTCGGATGGCCGCAAGCTGGGGCTGGACCAGAGGATCGTCAACCAGATGCTGCCGGACGAACCCGGCACAAAGGTCAATCAATGCGTAGAGAACATCATGCAGATCTGGCGGGATGGCGAAGCTGACAAGCTGACCCAGCTGGTGTTTTGCGACATTTCTACACCACAGGCAAAAGCTCCTGCAAGCAAGGCGGCGAAAACACTGGATAATCCACTGCTTCACGCATTGGAAGGCGCTGTGCCTCTGCCGGAGCAGGAACCGGCATTTACGGTATATGACGATATTCGTCAGAAACTCATTGTCCAGGGGATGCCTGCCGACCAGATCGCTTTTATCCATGAAGCCAATACCGAAGTGCGGAAAAAGGAGCTGTTCTCCAAAGTTCGTACCGGTCAGGTGCGTGTACTTATGGGCAGCACTGCCAAGATGGGCGCAGGCACCAATGTGCAGGACCGTCTGGTGGCACTTCATGATCTGGATTGTCCGTGGAGACCCGGAGACCTCGCCCAGCGCAAGGGCCGTATCGAGCGCCAAGGCAACCAGAATCCCCTTGTCCATGTGTACCGCTATGTGACCGAAGGAACCTTTGACGCATACCTCTGGCAGACGGTGGAGAATAAGCAGAAATTCATTTCCCAGATCATGACTTCTAAATCGCCGGTGCGCTCCTGCGAAGATGTGGATGAAACAGCGCTTTCCTTTGCCGAGATCAAGGCTCTGTGTGCCGGAGACCCCCGTATCAAAGAGCGTATGGATTTGGATGTGGAGGTATCCCGCCTGAAGCTGATGAAAGCCGACCACCAGAGCAAGCAGTATCGTCTGGAGGACCAACTGCTCAAATACTTTCCGGAGGAGATTGAAAAGCACAAGGGCTTTATCAAGGGCTTTGAATCTGACCTAGAGGTTTTGGCGGCTCACCCGCACCCGGAGGACGGCTTTTCCGGTATGGAGATCCGTGGAGACCTGCTGACCGATAAGGAGAACGCCGGTGCAGCCCTTTTGGATGCCTGCAAGGAGGTCAAAACCTCTGATCCGGTGCAGATCGGCAGCTATCGGGGTTATGCCATGTCCGTGGAATTTTCCGCATGGAAACAGGAATATACGCTCCTGCTAAAAGGGCAGATGACCCACAGGGCAACCCTTGGTACAGACCCCCGCGGAAATCTTACCCGTATCGACAATGCCCTCGCCCAGATGCCGCAGCGTCTGGAGGCAGCAAAGGCACAGCTGGATAACCTCTGTCAGCAGCAGGCTGCCGCAAAGGAGGAAGTCGGAAAGCCATTCCTTTATGAAGAAGAACTGAGAAGCAAAAACGCCCGTCTGGTAGAGCTGGATACCCTGCTCAACATCGACGGAAAGGGACCGGCACACGCTGAAGCTGTTGTTGCCAAAAGCACACGGCCTTCGGTGCTGGACAGCCTGAAACGCCCGGTGCTGCCCCGCAGTACAGACAAGAAACCAAAACAGCATGAGGAGGTGCGATAACATGAATACCAACGATCTGAATACAGCCCTTTATGAAAAGATGGCTGCCGAACAGGACAAGTTCCGGGACTGGCTGAAAAG
>OLFE01000502.1_pt1 | contig 15560 bp, 10 predicted proteins | sample 1608591 | NCBI WGS metagenome assembly OLFE01 (sample SAMN02674887, study PRJEB24791) | human gut metagenome, SKBSTL062 | isolation source: stool | host: Homo sapiens | place: USA
CCGTGCGCATCTATGTGGAAGATGAGTATATCCGCGCCGCCCCGGGTCTGACCGGCTTTACCAAGTGCGGCGGCAACTACGCCGCTTCCATCAAGGCCGGTGAGCTGGCCGAGGAGCAGGGCTACGCACAGGTGCTGTGGCTGGACGGCGTGGAAAAGAAGTACGTTGAAGAAGTTGGTAGCATGAACATCATGTTTAAGATCGACGGCAAGGTGTACACCGCCGCTACCGTGGGCACCGTGCTGCCCGGCGTCACCCGCCGCAGCTGCATCGAACTGCTGAAGGACTGGGGCTACGAGGTCGTTGAGGGCAAGATCGCCATTGCCGACATCATGGCTGCTGCCCGCGAAGGCAAGCTGGAAGAGGTGTTCGGCACCGGTACTGCCGCTGTCGTCTCCCCTGTCAAGGAGCTGGTCTGGAAGGGCGAGCACGCCTTCATCGGCGACGGCAAGATCGGCCCTGTCACCCAGAAGCTGTACGACACCATGACCGGTATGCAGTGGGGCAAGCTGCCCGATACCAAGGGCTGGATCGTGCCTGTGGAAAAGAAATATTGAGCCGCCTGTCACCCTACGGCTTTTAAAGGGACTGCTGCATACCGTCTGGGGCAGCAGTCCCTTTGCTCTATAATCATTGCAATTCCCGCCGCATGGTGCTACACTACCTATAAAGGGCGTGGGCTTGCCGCCTGTGCCCCTTGCAGGAAGATTTGAGAGGAAAGAAGCACCATGATCAAAAAATGGAGCATGAGTTACCCGGCGGTCAACGGCACCGAACAGCGCCGGGCGTATGTCTATCTGCCCACCATGTACGAGGCACAGCCGGAGCGCCGGTTTTCCGTGCTGTATATGTTCGATGGGCAGAACGTGTTTTTCAACGAAGATGCCACCTACGGCAAAAGCTGGGGCGTGGCGGATTATCTGGACTATACCGACACCCCGCTGATCGTGGCGGCCATCGAGTGCAACGCCGGGGCGAACAACGAGCGTCTGGTGGAGTATTCCCCCTACCGCTTCGATGACCCCACCTACGGCCACTTTGACGGCAAGGGACAGGCCACCATGAGCTGGTTCATCCACCGGTTCAAGCCTTTGATCGACCAAAATTTCCGCACCCTGCCGGACAGGGCACATACCTTTATCGGCGGCAGCAGCATGGGCGGGCTGATGAGCCTGTACGCCCTGCTGCAATATAACGATACTTACAGCCGCGCCGCAGCGCTGTCGCCCTCTATCTGGGTGGCACCGGATAAGCTTTCCGGCCTTGTGGGGCGCGCAAAGCTTACCCCCGGCACGGTGCTGTACATGGATTACGGCTCCCGGGAGATGGGCAACCACGATGGCATCCGCCGGGAATTCTCCAACTTGAGCGGCAAGCTGATGACCCGGGGCATCCACCTGACCAGCCGCATCGTGCCCGGCGGCACCCACTGCGAGGCCAGCTGGGAAAAGCAGCTGCCCTTCGTGTTCCACACCCTGCTGTATGAGGTGGAGGAATAAAAGAAGGGGTGCCCCAATACCATAACCACACCAAAGGAGGAAACACCATGGAGATGCAGTATTTCAAGGAGTACAGCCCGGAACTGGGACGGGATATGGAGTGCAAGCTTTACGGCCACGCAGGCCGCCCGATGCTGTATATTCCCTGTCAGGACGGCCGATTCTTCGATTTTGAAAACTTCCACATGACCGATGCCCTTGCCCCGTGGATCGAGTCCGGGCAGATCATGGTGCTTTCCATCGACACCATGGATCAGGAAACCTGGTCGGACGCACAGGGCAATCCCTACTGGCGCATCCGCCGCTATGAGCAGTGGCTGCGCTACATCACCCGCGAGGCCGCTCCGATGCTTCAGCATCTGGCGCAGCAGCGCAACGGCTGGAGCGACCTGCCCGGTGTCATCGCCTTCGGCTGCAGTCTGGGTGCCACCCACGCGGTAAACCTGTATCTGCGCCGCCCGGATATCTTCTGCGGCTGTCTGGCACTCAGCGGCATCTACACTGCTCACTACGGCTTTGGCGACTATATGGACGAGCTGGTGTACATGAACTCCCCCGTGGACTACATGAAGAACTTCCCGGAGGATCACCCCTATATGCAGCTGTTCCGCAGCCAGAAAGCTGTCATCTGCTGCGGTCAGGGCGACTGGGAACAGCCGGACACCACATGGCTGCTCAAGCGCATCTTTGAGGCAAAGCATATCCCCATCTGGGTAGACCTGTGGGGTCACGATGTCAACCACGACTGGAACTGGTGGTATAAGCAGGTGGCGTACTATATGCCCTACGTTCTGGGCCAGCAGTGACCCATCCTGTGAAAATGGCACAACGGCGCGTCCATGGACGCGCCGTTGTTTCCCAATATTAAAATCTGTCCCGCCCTGCAGGGGCATTGCAATCATAGAGGCAACGGAAAGAGGAATCAACAAATACTATGCAGAACTTTATTTTTATCTCCCCCAACTTCCCCACGAACTACTGGCAGTTCTGCCGGGAGCTGAAGAACGACGGCATGAACGTGCTGGGCATCGGCGACCAGCCCTACGATGAGCTGAAGCCGGAGCTGAAGGACAGCCTGAACGAGTACTACAAGGTCGGCAGCCTCGAGAATTACGACGAGGTCTACCGCGCTGTGGCCTTCTTCATCTTCAAGTATGGCCGCATCGACTGGCTGGAGTCCAACAACGAATACTGGCTGGAGCGGGACGCTGCCCTGCGCACCGACTTCCACATCACCTCCGGCTTCCAGACCGAGGATATGCCCCGCATCAAGTACAAGAGCAAGATGAAGGAGTACTACCGGAAGGCCGGCATCGCCACCGCCCGCTACCACATGGTGGATGACCTTGCGGGCTGCAAGGCCTTTGTGGCGCAGGTGGGCTACCCGGTGGTAGTCAAGCCGGACAACGGCGTGGGCGCTTCGGATACCCACCGCCTTTCCACCGACAAGGAACTGGAAGAATTTCTGGCTTACAAGGAGAAAGAGCACCCGGATGTGGCTTACATCATGGAGGAGTTCGTCCGCGCCGAGGTGAACAGCTACGATGCCATCATCGATGCCCACGGCAACCCCATCTTTGAGGCGGGCAACGTGAGCCCCGTGTCCATCATGGACATCGTGAACAACGATGACAACTCCATCTACTACATCATCAAGGATCTGCCGGAGGACACCCGCGCTGCGGGCCGTGCCGCCGTCAAGAGCTTTGGGGTGAAGAGCCGCTTTGTCCACTTCGAGTTCTTCCGCATGACCGAGAATCAGTCCAGCATGGGCAAAAAGGGTCAAATCGTGGCGCTGGAAGTCAACATGCGTCCCTGCGGCGGCTTTACCCCGGACATGATCGACTTTGCCCGCTCCACCAACGTGTACAAGATCTGGGCGGACATGATCGCTTTCGGCGGCACCGATATGCCGGTGGGTGAGCACTACTACTGCGCCTTTGCCGGCCGCCGGGATGGCAAGAGCTTCGTTTACAGCCACGAGCAGCTGATGCAGAAGTATCAGGACAACATGCGCATGGTGGACCGCATCCCCGAGGCACTGTCCGGTGCCATGGGCAACCAGATGTATGTGGCCACCTTCTCCACCCGTGACGAGATGGAAAAGTTTTATTCCGATGTGCTGGCCGTCACCGACGCCACCAACGCCAAGGTGCAGGCCGAGCTGACGAAGGTGCTGGCTCTTGGTGAGCCGGAGGCCGTTTAAAGCCAAAAATTCAAGCCCGGAAAGTCTGCGGACTTTCCGGGCTTGTTCTATTTCATTACACCTTCGCAGCGCCCCGTTCCAGAATACCGTTGAAGCGGGAGAAGAAGGTGATGGTGGTAATGGTGGCTGCCAGAATATCGCTGACCGGCTCTGCCAGAAAAACACCGAATACCGGGTCCGGCAGCAGGTGCGGCAGGATGAAGATGAGCGGGATCAGCAAAATGATCTTGCGCAGACAGGCCAGCAGCAAGCTGACCTTGGCCTGACCCAGCGCCATAAAGCTCTGCTGGCAGGCGATCTGGAAGCCCATGGCAAAGATACCGGCCATGTAGATGCGCATGGACCATGTGGTGTAGTCGATCAGCGCCGTATCCGAGGTGAAGATGCCCGCCACAGCCCCCGGCGCCAGCATCATGAGCAGCCAGAACAGACAGGTGTAGCAGCTGCACAGCAGCAGCTGGAAGCGGAACGCCTCCTTGACGCGGGACTTTTTGCCCGCGCCGAAATTGAAGCTCATCACCGGCTGACCGCCCTGACAGATGCCCTGAATGGGCAGGGTGCAGAGCTGGGAGGCGCTGGTGATCACCGTCATGGCACCCACCGCCACATCACCGCCGTAGCGGGCCAGACTGGAGCTGAAGCTGATGGACAGCAGGCTCTCAGTGGACATCATCACAAAGGTGGAGACGCCCAGCGCCATCACCGGCAGAATGACCTTCTTTTCCGGGCGCATATAGTCCTTGCGCAGGCGCAGGATGGTCTTTTTGCCGGTGAGGAAGTGCAGGATCCACACCGCGCCCACAGCCTGACTGAGCACGGTGGCAATGGCAGCGCCCCGCACGCCCAGACCCAGACCAAAGATCAGGATGGGGTCCAGAATAATGTTGATGACCGCACCGATGACGGTGGTAAGCATACTGGTCTTGGCAAAGCCCTGCGTGGTGATGAAGGGGTTCATGCCCAGCACCAGCAGCACAAACACCGAGCCCAGAATGTAGATGCGGCTGTAACTCAGCGCATAGGGCAGGGTGGCGTCACTGGCACCAAAGAGCCGCAGCAGGGTGGGTGCCCCGGCGTAGAACGCCACGGTCAGCACCACCGAGAAGAGCAGCAGCATGGTAAAGCTGTTGGAGATGATCTTCTCCGCCTGCTCCTTGTCGCCCTGTCCCAGCGCAATGGCGGTGCGGGGTGCACCGCCCGCGCCCACCAGCATGGCGAATGCGTTCAGCAGCATAAGGATGGGGGTGAACAGTCCCACGCCGGTCAGCGCTGCCGCGCCGATGCCGGTAATATGTCCGATGTAAATGCGGTCCACGATGTTATACAGCAGGTTGACCACCTGTGCAACGACCGCCGGGATCATGAGCTGCAGCATCAGCTTTTTTACGCTGCCAGAGCCCATATCCTGTTTTGCCTGTGCCATGGATGTGATTCTCCTTTTGCTTCAAATTTGAACTATCTCTTATATTATACTCAAAACCCGCAAAAATACCAGTCCCTTTTGCAAAATTTTCCGTACTCCGCAAAAAAGCGTGTTCCTCCCCTGCCGCCGTACCGGTCTTGCCGCTGTGCCCTCTTTTGCGGTGCGCTTTTCCGGGCAGCAGCGGCCTTTGCATCCAAGTTTTCGGCGATATGTCTGTAAAAAAGCAAGGTTTTTCGTCAGGTTTGTGTCTTGTGCACAGCGGCATTTTTCAGTACAATAAAGAAGCAGAGAAGAAAAATAAGCGCTGCGACCGGAACGGGTTGCCGCGCTGTTTTGTATTTTGCGGCGCAGCTGCGCCCGGTGAAAAAAGGAGTGCTGTACAATGATCAACATGGTCAAGCTTCCCACCAGCAAAAGCGAACTGTTCCTGCGGGTGGCCAAGGGACATTTTGCCACCAGCCACAGCCACATCAACTACTACATCGACGTCACCACCCAGAAAGCCCGCCTCTCGGAGGCGAAGGCTGTCGCCAAGGAGCTGGTGGCCGCCTATCAGCACAGCACCATCGTGGACACCGTGCTCTGTCTGGACGGCACACAGGTCATCGGCACCTGCCTTGCCAACGAGCTGACCAAGGACGGCTTTACCAATATGAACGCCCACAAGACCATCTACATCGTCACGCCGGAATACACCTCCGGCAGCCAGATCATTCTGCGGGATAATCTTGCTCCCATGGTCAAGGGCAAGCACGTCCTCATTCTGGCCGCATCCATCACCACCGGCTACACCATTCAGGCAGCCGTGGAAGCCGTAAACTACTACGGCGGCATCGTGGCAGGGCTTTCGGCTATTTTTGCCACCACTCACGAGTGCCTCGGCTACCCGGTCACCTCTATCTTCGACCCCACCAGCCTGCCGGATTACGCCAGCTTCGACTCCCGCGACTGCCCCTTGTGCAAGGCCGGGCAGCACATCGACGCGCTGGTGAACAGCTTCGGCTATTCGGCGCTGTAAATAGAACCAATCTGGAGCTGCCGCACCCGAGCGGCAGCTCCTTTTTGTTGTCCCCCGGGCGGGATTGTGCTATACTGATACCAGACGAAACTAGGAGAACGAGGTATCAAATCCATGAAAATTCCCGCAAACGGTTTTACCCACGCCGGCAAGTTCCATGCCGATGACGTGTTTGCTACGGCACTATTGCAAATTCTGCGCCCGGATATCAAGATCACCCGGGGCTTTACCGTGCCTGACGATTTTGACGGCATCGTGTACGATATCGGCTTTGGGATGTTCGACCACCATCAGGAGCCCCGGGAGTACCGCGCAAACGGCGTGCCCTACGCGGCCTTTGGTCTGCTGTGGCGGGTGCTGGGCCCCGGCCTTGTGGGCGAGCGGCAGGCGCGGCTCATTGACGAAAACTTCATCCAGCCGCTGGACCTGAACGACAACACCGGCGAGCAGAACAGCCTGTGCGATGCCATTGGCTTTTTCAACCCGGTGTGGGACTCCAAGGAGGATCAGGACAGCTGCTTTTTCAAGGCGGTGGCTGTGGCAAAGCAGATCCTGGAGAACCAGATCGACAGCGCCAACGCCGTGAACCGCGCGGACGAAAAGGTGCAGCAGGCCTACCGCAACTCCCGCGACGGCATCGTGGTGCTGCCCTGCTATCTGCCGTGGAAAAATGGTCTGTACAAGACTGATGCTCTGTTTGTGGTGTACCCCAGCCAGCGCGGCGGGTGGAGCGCCCAGTGCGTCACCGACCACAAGACCAAAAAGTCCAAGCTGCCCTTCCCCCAGTCGTGGGCGGGGCAGCCGCAGGAGGTCATCGAGCAGAAAAGCGGCATCCCGGGCATCAGCTTCTGCCACGCCAGCCGCTTCCTCATCACCGCCAAAGACAAGGAGACCGCCCTTGCGGCCTGCCGTCAGGTGCTGAAAAACAATGGACGCCTTGCCTGACGCCGCCTACGTCTACATGGTGCGCTGCACCGGCGGGCAGCTGTACACCGGTTGGACGAACCACCCCGCCGCCCGGCTGAAAGCGCACCAGAGCGGCAAAGGTGCCCGCTACACCCGCGCCCACGGCGCGGTAGGCTTTGCCTATCTGGAGCGTTGCGCGGACAAGCGCGCCGCCCTGCGCCGGGAAGCCGCCCTGAAAAAGCTTTCCAAGGCGGAAAAAGAGGTACTGTGCGCCGCATGGCAGGCCGCCGGGTGTCCCGGGGTGGAGAACGATTGAAAATGCCCTCTGCGGGGAAAGTTTCTGCCTGCCGGGGGATGTTCTCTTTTGACCCCGATGAAGTGGGCACCACCGGTTTGAAACCCTCTCAGGCGCTCCCGCGCAGCGACGACTGAGAGGGTTCGTTCCCCCAAAAGCAGCAAGGCCGTCCGGCATTCGCCGGACGGCCTTGCTGCACTTATTGGAAAGGATCGATCGGGAGATGGCAATTGTTATTTCGCCAGACCCAGCTTTTTCAGCCGGTTCCATGCGCGGATGACCTGTACCTTGGTCACACGCTTGCCGGGCATAAAGGCGCCCTCGCCCATGTCGGGCAGCAGCCCGGCCTCCACAGCCCAGCGGGCTGCCTTGGCGGTGTCGGGCGGGGCGCTCTGGGCAAGGGCGGGCAGCGGCATTGCGGTCAGTGCCATGCTCAGCGCCAGAACCATGCTGATGAGCCGTTTTTGCATAAGATTCTCTCCTTCTCAAGCGCCCTCCAAGCCGGGCGCTTTTGTTGTACCCAGTGTACCACGTTTTGCCCGCTTTGGACGGTTTTGGGCACGAATCGCCCCGCAAATGCGCTGAAACGACCCGGTGCACCACACGCACCCGCAAAAAACAGAAAACCGCCCGGTTTGCGGTTACCGGACGGTTTTCTGCTCTATAGGAATTACGGGAATGGCATATTGAACAGAGCACTGCTCTGTGCCTGTAGTATACCACGAACGGCGGCAAAAATGGAGCAATTCTGCGTGAATGGCCCCTGAAATGCATCGAATCGCCCTGAAAAACCCCAAAAAAGCCCTTGCGCACCCTTTTGGGACGCAAAAAAGGGACTGCCGCACAGCGCTGTGCAGCAGTCCCTGCGGGGTTATAAGGGGTTAAGGGGCAGCGGTTTTAGCCGCGCTGCTGGTAAGTCTTCCAAGTGCGGATCACTTCCATGCGGCCTACGCGGCTGCCGGGCTTGAAGCTGCCGTCCTGTGCGGACATCAGGCCGGTATCCACGACCCAGCGGATAGCCTGCAGCTCTGCGGCATCTGCTGCCACATCGTTGAACAGTGCAGTGCTCTGGGTAGCGGGCTTGCCTGCGGCGGTCCACAGTGCAACTGCCAGCTGCTGGCGGTTAGCGGGGATGGCCATACCCTCGGGCAGGACGCTCTTCAGGTAGGCCGTGGTGCCTGCGATATAGGCACCCACGCCAATGGCTGCGCCGCCCACAGCGGCTACTGCCACAATGGCTGCACCGCCGCCGTCACTGTCACCGCCGGGTGCGGGGGTGGGGTCGGGGTTCGGCTTAGGATCAGGAGTGGGATCCGGATCGGGAGTAGCAGGAACTTCAAACACAGCAGTCAGTTCCACATCATGGTCGGGCATGGTGAAGTATATCTCGTGTGCGGTGCGCTGCTCCTCGGTCAGCTCCAGACCGGTGCAGTTCCAGTTCTTGAACACTCTGGTCTCGGTGTCCTCGTCTGCGGTGGCCTTGAGCTCTGTACCCATGGGCACAGCCTTCAGGTCGGCAACAGCGCTGCCATCCTTCAGGGTGACCTGTGCATCGGTGACATCGAGTTTATAGGTCTTGGGAGCGTTCTCGGTGTACTGTGCTTTCAGTGTGACGTTATTTGCGGGCATCGTGAAGGAGATGGTCGCCTTGGTGGTGTCCACGTCAGTGGGCAGACCGGTCACTTTCCAACCGGTGAAGGTGTAACCGTCCTTCTCGTCTGCGGTGAAGCTGAGCTTCTCACCTGCAACGTGCTCGGTAGACTTGTCGTCCACGGTCAGGGTGTACTTCGACTCAGACACAGTATAGGTGTCCACTTCGTACTGGTTGCCAACGTAGTGGTCACTAGAATCCACCACGATGTCAACGCTGTAAGTGCCTGCCTTGGTGGGCTTCGTCACAGACGGGAACGAGCCATCCTCCGGGACATACCGGATAGAATACAGCGGTGCATCGTCAAAATACATCGGGCCTTTATAGGTTGCAGTTTGGGTCTTGGGGTCATACTCAAAGTCGTCGAGCTTCGGTTGATATCTGCGTACCACCTCGCCGATATCAAGCGAGCCTTCTGTGTACTTGTCGCCCTCTTGCGCTACGATGCGCTGCTTGTAGAGGCCGTACATGTCCGCTCCCGCCGGGTAGGTTTCAAACACCTCGTTGTCGTAGGTGCGCACATAGACGAGGCTCAATTTGCCCACGCCATCCTTGCTGCTTTTAACGGTCTGATGTTCGATCGTCCCGGAAACGGTAAAGTCGCTCTTGCTCAGGGAAGAGAAGGGCAGCTTTCCGGTGGTGGCCATGTTCACCACAATAGGCTCACCGTCATTCTTGGCGGTCAGGGTCAGGGTCTTGCCATCTGCGGAAAGCTGTGCGCCGTTGTAAGCGCTGACATCCTCGCCGTTGATGTTCGTGACTGCATTGCTGAAGCGGATCTCTGCCTTGACATTACCGATAAGGTAAACCGCGTCTGTTGCTGCGGCATAGTCGTTGAGGCGTTCCACAGTGCCGTCCGTCATCATCAGCTTGCTCTGCTGCTGACCGGCGGCAAGGAATCTGCTTTCAATATAGCCGCAGCTCACCGTATTGGAAATAGCAGCCTTGCTGTCGCTGTCCGTTTTCAGGCTGCCAAGGATCACGGCATTCTGGATGACCGTTTTCTCCGTGGCATAGCTCGGCAGCTGGACATCGTGGAACACACCGCCGGTGACCTCGCTGTTCTGGTTCAGCTGGACCTCAGCGATGAATGAGCCGCCAGTGATCTTGCCATAAGCGCGGACGACATCCTGGAAAGTGCCGCCTGCGATGGTGCTGTTTTCATCCATGTAGACATCCTTCTGGAAGGTGCCGTCCTGAATGATGGTGTTCTCCGCACCAACAGAGCCCTCTGCCACGATGCCGGTGACAGTCACATTTGCAAAAGTGATCTGCTCCACGGCAATGGCCTTATGGTAGGGGTTGATGGTATCCGAAGAAAGATCCACCGGGTTGCCGTCCGGGGTGGTGATGTAAAGCGCCGCGCGTGTCCTTCCGTTCTCTTCCATGGTGGCGTACTTCCAGCCCAGGCCCTCATAGAGGTTAGCCGTCATGCCCTCGCCGCTCATCGGCACACCGGTCACACCGGTCAGGTCGGGCAGACCCTTTTCGGTAATGCGCAGGGGCTTGAGGTCGCTTGGATCGGTGGACTTATTCACAAAGATCTTTGCGCCGTCATTCTTGCCGGTAATGCGCAGCACCTTGCCGTCGGCAGAGGTGTTGGCGTTGTAGTTTTCGACCGGTGCATCGTTGATGCTCAGTACATCGGTGTTCAGGGTAAGTTCTGCGCTGCCTGCGCCCACCAGATAGATGGTATTGGTGGAAAGAGGCAGAGTTCTGCCGTTCATCGCAGTCACACCGCCGTTACGCACCACCAGTGTGCTGAGCTGCTGTCCTGCGGGCAGCAGCTTCTGGATGCCGTCAGGCAGTTCGCCCAGAACCGTATCCGAAATGGTGTAGGTGTTATTGCCATAGGTATTGAAATTGCAGCTCTGGATCACCGCATTGGCAATAGAGCAAGAGCCATTGCAGAACAGGGAATCAAAGGTGCCGCCGGTGATCTCGACCGCACTGTTCCCATTGATCGAGTTGATGCCCGCGCTGACATTGTGGAAGGTGCCGCCGCTGATCTTACCGCTGGTGATCGTCAGTCGGCCGTTTTCGCCAAACTCACCGCCGGTAATATTAGCATTGGTGATCTCGACATAGCAGTTGATAGGCACATCGCTCAGCGCGCTGAAGTCGAAGTTTGCACCGCCCTGATTCAGGATCTGCAAAGTGCTTTCATTGCTGCTGTCGTTGGGGTAGCAGTTATAACCCCAGCCGTTGCCCATGTAAACACGGTGCAGCTTTGCGTCCGTGTCCAGACTGTCCACATAGGTCACGTCGGTCAGATCGGGCTGACCCTCATTGTTAAAGCGCAGTTCTGTGGCGCCAAGTGCCATAGGAACCAGCTTCATGGGTGCGCCGTTCTGCGCCGGGATCATGTTAAAGCTGGCGGAAAGCGTTTTTCCGTCTGCGCTGATGGAGATCGTGGCAATCGTAGAGTCAAAGTATGTGAAGGCGTAATTTTGGGTACCGGCGGGCAGTGCCATGACACTGCCGCCGGTAGAGGCTACCGCCCATACATCGCAGCCGGTGTCGCTTTCCACTACCAGTTCCAGATCGTTCCCGTTACCGGAATAGTTATACTTCTTGATGATATAGATTTTTGTTTCCTTTTGTCCGTTCAGGGTGCAGTTCTCCGGCAGCAGCAGCTGGTGTGCCTGCTGCTGCGTGTCGGCGCTCAGACCGGAGATATCGCGGAAAAAGCCGCCCCGGACATTGCCGCCGTTCTCGGTCAGCTTATCGTAGGTACCACCGTCAATGGTGCCCAAATTCAGTTGCACATCGGCGTAGCTGCCGCCCAGAACGCGGACGCCGTACATATTGTCGGCTTCTATCAAAAGTGTGCCGGTGACAGTGCCATCCAGCAGATAAACCGTGTGACTATTAGCATTCTTGACGGTCACATTGCAGCTGACCGTGCCGTCCAGAATGTACTCGGTATCTTCACTGCCGGTACCGGTGATGGTCAGCCCGGTAGTTTCGTCATAACTCCAGCCGGTACCGGACGCTGCCTTGGGCAGACCGTTCGTGCCGACCTCGATCTTGACCACCTGATTATTTGTTTCAGAGTTCTTACCAACAGCCTCATGCTCTTCTTCGGAGCTGTAAGTAATGCTGTTGGTTTCTTCCGCCGCTGCGGAAGAAAACCCTGCCCCTGCATCTGCAAATGCGGATACAGGAAGGATGGAGAGCACCATACTGAGTGCCAGTATCATGCTCACGATGCGTTTTTTCATGATATCCTCTCCTTTGTCGGTTGATTTGTCCGGCTATACCCCCAAACGGCACAGCCGGAACGGACAAAAATGCCAAGTTGAGTATAGCACCAAAATTCAAGGAAATAAAGCGCTTTTGCGGGCAGCACCTGCCAAAAAAGGTGCAAAATTATGGGCAAAATCACGATACGGGGGGGTATGCTTCGCTCCCATAAAAAAGCAGTTCCGAAACGCCCGCAGGCGTTTCGGAACTGCAATACAAAATATTCTTTCCGCTCTTTATGCCCAAAGTGCAACGACGACGACCGCCGCCAGCGGCGGAAACAGGGAGGAGTTGTTGGGGCAGCGGCCAGCAAGACGCGCGTGCCGCCCAAGGCACGATGCGGATGCTGGGTGCCGCAACCCGATAGCGGCGGGCATTCAAAACCGTTTTACTTGCCCGCCAGCAGCACCGCCAGCACGGCTTTCTGGACGTGCAGGCGGTTCTCTGCCTCGTCAAAAATCTCGTCCGCGTGCTGCTCGAACAGGGCGGTGGAGATCTCCTCGCCCCGGTGGGCGGGCAGGCAGTGCAGCACCAGCGCGTTGGGCTTTGCGTTTTCCAGCAGACGGCCGGTGAGCTGGAAGCCCACAAAATCCCGCAGACGCTGCTCGCTCTCGGCAGTGCCGGGGGCGGTGGTGTTCCACGCGGCGGTGGCCACGATATCCGCATCCCGCAGGCCCTCGGCGGGGTCGGTGGTCAGGTGGAAGGCATTGCCGTATTGGTGGGCAAACATCAGCACATCCGCTGCCGGGCGGTAGCCCGGGGGACAGACGCAGGATACCTGCATCCCCGCCAAAAGGCCGCCCACGATCAGGCTGTTGGCCATGTTGCTGCCGTCGCCCACAAAGCAGAGCTTCAGCCCTGCCAGCGTGCCCCGGCGCTCCCGAATGGTCATCAGGTCAGCCAGCACCTGACAGGGGTGTGCGTAGTCGGTAAGGCCGTTGATCACCGGAATGCCGGAAAGCTCGGCCAGTTCCTCCAAGTCCCGCTGGCGGTAGGTGCGCCAGACGGCGCAGTCGTAGTAGCGCCCCAGCACCCGGGCGGTGTCCCGCAAAGGCTCGCCCCGCCCGGCCTGTAATTCGGCGGTGTTCATGTAATTGCCCAGACCGCCCATCTGGTACACGCCCACCTCAAAGCTGGTGCGGGTGCGGGTAGACGCCTTAGAGAACAGCAGCGCCACGCTTTTGCCCGCCAGCAGCGGGGCGGTGCGGCCCGCCTTGCAGTCCGCCTTCAGCTGGTCTGCCACATCCAGAATGTGGGTCAGCTCGGCGGGGGAAAGGTCGCTCATTTTCAGCAGATTTTTCATGCCTGCTCCTTCGGAGCCGTCGGCTCCATCGTGCCCAGCACCTCAGCCAGCACCTCCAGCGCCATGTCTACCTCGTGTTCGGAGACGGTCAGCGGCGGCAGCAGACGCAGCCGGGTCTTAGCGGTAAGCACCAGCAGGCCCTTTTCGCGGCAGGCAGTCAGCACATCCGCAGCCTGCACATCAAAGAACTCAATGCCCACCATCAGGCCGATGCCGGAAATGTTCTTGACGTGGGGCAGCTTTGCCAAGCCGGTGCGCAGCTGTACGGCGCGCTCGCTGACCTGTGCAAGGAAGCTCTGGTCCAGACGGTCTACCACCACGTTGGCACCGGCGCAGACCACCGGGTTGCCGCCAAAGGTAGAGCCGTGGGTGCCGGGGCCCATGCCCTCGGCTACCTTTTCATTCATCAGCACCGCGCCGATGGGCAAGCCGCCGCCCAGCCCCTTGGCAAGGGTGACGATGTCCGGCTTGAGGTTATAGTGCTCACAGCACAGGAAGGTGCCGGTGCGGCCTACGCCGGTCTGCACTTCGTCCACGATGAGCACAAGGTCTTTTTCGTCGCACAAAGCGCGCACGGCCTGTACATAGTCCGGGTCCAGCGCCATCACGCCGCCCTCGCCCTGAATCAGTTCCATCATCACGGCGCAGGTGTGGCGGTCTACCAGTTCCTGCAGCGCTTCGATATCCCCCGCCGGGACGTACTGGAAACCTTCGTTGAAGGGGCCGAAGTAGTTGTGGAACACCTCCTGCCCGGTGGCGGTCAGGGTGGCAAGGGTGCGGCCATGGAAGCTGTTGACCAGCGTGATAACGTTGTAGCGGTCCTTGTCGTAATGGTCTACGCTGTACTTGCGGGCGGCCTTGATGGCGCCCTCGTTGGCTTCAGCACCGGAATTGCCAAAGAAAACCTTGCTCATGCCGGTGCGCTTGCACAGCTTTTTCGCCAGCTTGCCGCAGGGTGCAGTGTAGTACAGGTTAGAGGTGTGCTGCAATTTGTGTGCCTGCTGGGACACAGCTTCTGCCCATGCAAGGTCGCAGTAGCCAAGGCTGTTCACCCCGATGCCGCTGGTGAAGTCCAGATACTTCTGTCCCTCCGGGCCCTCGGCGTACAGCCCGTGCCCCTTTTCCAGCACGACGGGGTTGCGGTTATAGGTGTGCAGGACGTACTCGTTGTCCCGCTTGATGACTTTTTCAGAATCCATAGGTGTACCTCCTGTGAATAGAAGTTCCGCGCATGCGCCGCTCCCCCGGAGGGAGCGTTTTTTCTATTATAATACTGCTTTTTCGCTTGCGCAATCTTTTTATTCGCGGTGGCTGCGGCGGTAGAAGCGGGTACCGGAGCCGCGGTCGGAGAACAGTTCCAGCAGGATGGAGTGCGGCACGCGGCCATCAATGATGACCGCCTCGTGCACGCCCTGATAGATGGCATCGGCCATGCCGCCGATCTTGGGGATCATGCCGCCCGCGATGATGCCGGCGGACTTGTAGCCCTCGATCTCGGAGACCTCCACCTCGGGGATGAGGGTGGATTCATCTTCCTTATCCCGCAGCAGGCCCGCAATGTCAGTCATGGAGACGAGCTTTTCGGCCTTGAGCGCGATCGCGATCTGTGCGGCGGCGGTGTCAGCATTGACGTTATAAGCCTGGCCCAGGTCGTCCATGCCCACCGTTGCAATAACGGGGATATAGCCGCTGTCCAGCAGGCTGGAGATCAGCGTCGGGTCCACGTGGACGATCTCGCCCACATGGCCCAGCGCGGGGTCCAGCTCGGTGCAGCGGAGCATCTGGCCGTCCATGCCGCAGAGGCCGACGCCGCGGCCCCGCAGCTTTGCCACGAGGTCTTTGTTCACCTTACCGGCCAGCACCTGCTGGACGATCTCCATGGTGGCGTCGTCGGTGACGCGCAGGCCGCCCGCAAAGCGGCTCTCGACGCCCACTTTTTTGAGCATCTCATTGATGGCAGGGCCGCCGCCGTGTACCAGAACCACCCGCACGCCCAGCAGCGTCAGGGTGACA
>OLFE01000559.1_pt1 | contig 14049 bp, 9 predicted proteins | sample 1608591 | NCBI WGS metagenome assembly OLFE01 (sample SAMN02674887, study PRJEB24791) | human gut metagenome, SKBSTL062 | isolation source: stool | host: Homo sapiens | place: USA
GAAGTTCTTTAAATGCAAAAGACTTGTTATTTGCGCACAAGAACCTGACAACCTGCAAAAGGCGTTAACAATGTTAATTGAAGAAAGGTATAAGGATGAAGATACCGGTTCAGGCGGCGTAAACTCACTTCCGAAACCTGAGCTATCTTATTTAGCCGGTGTCTGTTTTTTTGTTTGTATTTTTCGGATAACTTATCTGTTACAGATAAAAAACCCGCTAAAACTACAGTTTTAGCGGGTTTCTGTCTGTAAAACATTGAAAGTTTGTGCGGATGATAGGACTCGAACCTACACGTCGCGAGACACCAGATCCTAAGTCTGGCGCGGCTACCAATTACGCCACATCCGCTCACTAAATGCTCACTCGTTTGGAGTTTTGCGCTGCAAAGATAGATACTTTTTCCGATTTTACAAATTTATAGGCAATAAAGTTATTCACTGAGGAATCTGCGGGCGATCTCTATCAATGTATTTTTTCCTCTCATTTCGTCTTCTTGCAGCATATCTGCCTTAATGCTTGGTTCCTGTTTTGTGATATCGATGTTTTGTAAAGCGGGTTGTAGAACTGCTCCTCATAAATGTGGAACAATTCTACAATCCGTCTTTTTATTCCGGCTCTTTCTTGAAGACTTAATTCTTTTATATACTGATGTTTATGATTTGCTTACTTCACCAGTATTTTTTGAGGTATAATTATTGGAGTATAAATGCAAATAGGTATTTGTAGATTTAAAAGGATTAGCCAATGAGAAATTTGAGAGCGATATTGATTGTATTGTTGTGTCTGTGTGGTATATATGTGCAAGCACAACAGTTGGAAATAAAAGGTTTAGTGACGTCATCGGAGGATAAACAGCCGCTTATCGGAGCTACGGTTGCCGTAAAAGGGGTACCGGGAAGGGGAGTGGTAACGGATATGGATGGCCGTTACACTCTGAAAATAGAACCATCAGATAAAATCCTTGTCATATCCTATATAGGAATGAAATCGTCTGAGGTCAAAGTGCCGAAGAATGGAGTCTTGAATGTGGTGTTGCAACCCGAATCACTTAATCTGGATGAAGTAGTGGTGACCGGATACGGAAATTTTTCAAAGTCATCCTTTACCGGATCAGCTAACACCTTACGGGCCGACATGCTGAAAAACGTACCGGTACTTTCTGTAGAACAGAAGTTGCAAGGTATGACAACCGGGGTAAACATAACTTCCGGTTCCGGTCAGCCGGGAGCTAACCAGAGCATTCGTATCCGTGGTATGGGGTCATTCAATGCATCCAATGAACCGCTTTTTGTTATCGATGGTATACCGGTCACTTCCGGCAGTATGGGAGCCGGTACGGGAGCTGATGCCGCCTATATGAATAATGCCAAAACAAATGTAATGAGTACCCTTAATCCTGCCGATATCGAGAATATTACAGTGATAAAGGATGCCGCCGCCGCTTCTCTTTACGGCTCGCGTGCCGCGAATGGAGTGATTCTGATCACTACCAAGAAAGGAGCGGTAGGACGGACTAAAGTCACTTTGAGTGCCAGCGGAGGTTTTTCTAATGCAGCTGTCAACTTCCGTCCCACATTGAACGGTGAACAACGCCGTGAAATGATTTATGAAGGTCTTTATAACTCTGCAGTAGACAAGGGGCTCCAATCTCCCGAAGCATATGCAAATGCCAATATTGATACATATGCAGGAATACCGGAACTGGGATATACTGACTGGAGGAAAGAACTGATCCGAACCGCTCATAATCAAAACTACGAGGTGACTGCTTCCGGAGGCAACGAGCGAACTACTTTTTATGCTTCTCTCGGCTTTAACCGTCAGGAAGGTTTGGTCGAGAATTCTAATCTGGACCGTTACTCTGCCCGCCTGAACATGACACATAAAATAGGTAGCCGTGTCGAAGTAGGAGGTAACGTGATGTTCACCCAGATAAGCCAGGAGATGAACGAGGAGCGCGGTTCCAATATCAATCCCTTTCTTTGTGTTGCTGTATCTGCCACACCTTCTATGCCTGTGCGCGATGCTTCGGGCAACTATGTGGGGTCCTATGCAGGCACCAATGTGAATCCGCTTCGTGACATCCGTACTGACTATAACCGCAGTCGTATGACCCGTATGTTTTCCACCGGTTATGCTTCGGTAGATATCATCAAAGGATTGAAACTGAAAGAGACTCTGAGCTATGACTATACTGTACAGAAAGATTCCCGCTATTTGAATCCGCTTAGCGGGGCAGGCCCCAAGAGCGGAAGTGATGCTCAGACCTCAAAGGGATTTACCGAATATGGTAAGTTATTGTCATCTACTTCACTCAATTATACCCATACATTTGCCGCTAAACATCACCTTGACATTTTGGCTGCCTATGAATTGGAAAGCTATCAGAGTGATAAAGCTATGGGAGAGAAGGCTAAGCTCCCTTCGGATGTGTTGCTTGAACCGGATAATGCCGCTGTGCTGAAAAGCTTTGTTTCTTCTACACAGGCATACAGAATGATTTCTTATCTGTCCCGTTTGAACTATGATTACGATAATCGTTATTACATTGCAGGTAGTTATCGCCGCGATGGCAGTTCACGCCTTGCTCCGGAAAGCCGGTGGGGAGACTTCTGGTCTGTTTCCGGTATGTGGCATCTGAGTAGTGAACCTTTTATGGAGGCTGTGAAGCCGGTATTGAACGATGTGAAAATCCGTGCTTCTTATGGTGTCAATGGTAATCAGCCGGGAGCTTTTTACGGATATATGGGGTTATACAGTTATGGGCAGAACTATATGGGGGCAGCAGGTTCATACGAGTCTGCTCAAGCCAATCCCAAACTGAAATGGGAAAAGAACTATAATCTGAATATTGGGCTTAGCCTGACTTTTATTGACCGTATCTTTGTGAATCTCGAATACTACAACCGCGATACAAAGGACTTGCTTTATAATCGCCCTATCAGTTCCACTACCGGTTTTCCGAATTATCTTGCAAATATCGGTCAGCTTAACAACAAAGGGGTGGAGTTCGAACTGCGTACAATTAATTTTGCCGGTCCTGACTTCAACTGGACATCGGTGTTGAACTTGACACATAACCGTAATAAAATCGTGGCACTGGACGGAGATATAAAGCAATCTGTCGAGGGCTCTTGGTTTATTCATAAAATAGGACTTCCTTACAATAGTTTTTATGTGAAAGAGTTTGCCGGAGTAGACCCGTCGACCGGGAAAGGGCTTTATTATCTCAATACGCAAGATGAAAAGGGGAATTATAATAGGGAGATGACTGATGATGCTTCTAAAGCACAAGCTATTCCGTATAAATCTGCTGATCCTAAGATATCGGGAGGGTTTACTAACATCCTTTCTTATAAGTGGTTTGATCTGGGACTTACCTTTACCTATTCGCTGGGAGGATATTCTTTTGACAAGACAGGTACTCTGATAGAAACTGACGGTAGTAAAGAAAAATCATACAACCTGCCTGTATATGCTTTGGACCGTTGGCAGAAGCCGGGAGATAGAACTGATGTTCCCCGTTTTGTATTGGAACAGGGAGCCGGACCACAAAATTCATCCCGCTATATTCACAGTACCGACCACATCCGCCTCAAGAACCTGACACTTGGTTTCACACTTCCTGGCAGATGGGTACAAAAGGCATTGATAGAGAATGCACGTGTCTACTTCTCAGGAAGTAATCTGCTGACATGGGCCAAATGGAAACAATATGATCCTGAAGTACCGGTTAATGGTGAGGTGTTCTGCGAGGCTCCTCCCATGCGTACCTTCAATTTTGGGGTTGAGATAACTTTCTAATCATTCATCATTATTAATATTCAGATATATGAAACGTACACTTATATACATGTTTGCCGCTATGTCGCTTGTGGGTTCTTCTTGTTCCGGCGACTGGCTGAATTTGAATCCATCTACTTCTGTGACTACTCCACAAGCCATCCGTACGCTTGAGGAGGCGCAAATAGCTTTGAACGGCATTTATCGCATTGCTGCTTCACATAGTTATTATGGCGACAATTATCTCTATTATGCCGATTGCCGTGGTGAAGATGTTCAAGCGCGTGTCAGCAAGGGAGCCGGAAAACGTGTATCACCTTATTATGAGTTTAATGTTACGGCAGATGATGCCTTGAATATTACCCGTGTATGGAATCAGCCTTATAGTGTCATTCATCAGGCAAATAGCCTGCTGGAAAGAATAGAGTCCGGTGCGGTGGTTACTGATGATGCTGTTGCTCTCAACTGCATCAAAGCTGAAGCGCTTGCTTTACGTGGATTGGCTTTGTTCGATCTCACCCGTCTGTTTGCTATGCCCTATACCTTGAATAACGGAACTTCTTTGGGAGTACCCATCGAGATTAAAACGACTTTGCCTACTCACCAGCCTGCCCGCAATACGGTAGCCGAATGTTATCAGCAGGTGATAGACGATATGACAGGTGCATTGAAACTCTCGGCACTCTCTGCTGATAAGAAAAACGGTTATCTTAATGTATGGAGTGTCAAAGCATTACTTTCACGGGTATATCTTTATATGAATGATAATGAAAAGGCTCTTGCATTGGCCAAGGAAGTGATGAATAACGGTGGATTGTATCAGTTGTTCACACATGATGAATACCCTACTGTATGGGGAAAAGATTTCAGTTCTGAGTCACTGTTTGAATTTTACTACACTCTTTCTGAGCCTGATGGTGGGACGGGGGGAGAAGGTGCTCCAATGGTTTATGCCGATAATGTAAAGGACTGGAACAACCTTGTACTGACCAAAGCATTCCTCGATCTGTTGGGAGAAGATCCGGATGACGTGCGTCATTCATTGAATCGTTTGCCGGAGAAACCGGAAGAGGACATATTGCCCGAAGGTTCCAAGGGTTATCCTAAATATCTAAATAAGTATCCGGGCAAGACCGGAGATAATCCGCAGGATAACGACATCTGTATTATCCGTCTCTCCGAAGTTTACCTGAATGCTGCCGAGGCTGCCTTTAAGTTGGGGGGAGCAGAGAACCTAAAGTTTTCTTTGGATTGCCTTAATGCCATAGTGAGTCGTGCCAATCCTGTGAAGTCCGTGAAAGAAACGGAGTTGAGCCTGGAGCGTATACTGAAAGAACGTCGTAAGGAATTGGTAGGAGAGGGACATGCTTTCTTCGATGCTATGCGTAATGGTTTGTCTGTAAGCCGCACCGGTGGCTGGCATTTGCCTTCTGTAGCAGCTGCTGCAGTTATTAGTCCGTCTGATCCGCGGGTAGCATTACCTATTCCGCAGGCAGAGATAGATGCTAACCCGAATATGGTGCAAAATCCGCATTAATGCTTTCTGAGCCGTCAGATATATCGGATAATGAGTAGAAATACTTATGTAGTCGTATAACCAGATCCTAAGTCTGGTGCGACTACCGGTTATACATACCACATTCGCTTAATAAATATTTACTCTCTGATTTTGCAAACTTATGAGTAATAAAGTTATTCACTGAGGAGTTTACGGGCCATTTCTATCAGCGTATCTTTTCCTCTTAATTCATCTTCTTGCAGCATATCTGCCTTGATGTCCGGTTCAATGCCAAACTCGATGTGATTCATCTCCGCATCAAAATGGGGGCTGGCAGAGAAACGTACGCTCCATCCGTTGGGCAGTTCGGAAGTAAAAGGCATACCCGAACCTCCTCCGGTTTTGTCTCCGATGGGTGACATTGGGCAGACAACGCATGTGGTTGACAAAGTCATTGGTCGCACTGAAAGAGCGGCGATTGGTTAACACTACTACCTTCTTTTGCCAGCGTACTCCGTTGGCAGGCTCCAGATAGATGGCATAAGGCTTGGAGAAGTCGTTGTGTCCGGTGCCTGTCTTATGGGAGATGTATCCCGTCAATATCTTTTCATTGGTGAAACGGGAAGCGATACGGGCGGAGTTGGTTGCATTTCCGCCGCCATTGTCGCGCACGTCGATAATCAGTCCGTTACATACCGACAGATAGGAGAGCACTTCGTCCAGATTACCGTTACCGACCGGGTCGGCGAAACTTTCGTACCGTATGTAGCCGATATTATCTTTCAGTATCTTGTATTTAAGGCCTGCTGCCGTGCGATAATCCGTACTGGCGCGTCCCAGATAGGAATCTTCCAGCAGGTCTGCACGGAAGTTGCGGGGATAGTCCTGATACCAGGCGTCGTAATAAGACACGTTGTGAGCCGAGGCCAGATTGACATGTCCGTCCTGTAGTTCGTAGAGCATTTCGCTCAATACTTCAAATAGTCCTTCGCTGCCCATATTCGGGGTGATAAGCTTTTGATACCGGGTGTGAATCTCGTCCCAGTCTATCTGTTTATAGTCGAGAAAACAGTATTGCTCGTCGATGATTTTCCACAACTGCTCGAAATTTCCCTGTGGATTATTGACAAACTCCTCTTCCCGAATGCAGGAAGAGAGAAGCCCCAGGCAGAAAATCAGGCAGAAACCCTGTTGCAGTATTCTATAAATGATCGGATTCTTCATGGCGCTTTTCTGTTAATAGGCTCTGACAGCCGGTGGCAGGGGAGTGCCGTTCTTGTTGCGGATGCGGAACAGGTCGTGTACAAATCCCACCATGAATACTTGCGAATACGTGTGTGTCTTAATTCCGTTCAGTTTGGATTGCTGAAGATCGCACAAATAGCTGAGGCGCATTTTGGTATATCTGATCGGGAAGTCGACCGATAGCATCTGCCGCAATGCGGGCTGATTGTGCAGGGAGGTGAAGCGGATCACTCCGCTGGCATGTCCGAGTGTGAATATCTCATAATAGGACTGCCCGTAGTGGGGGGAGAACATGACCCCTATTACCGGCAGATTGACCTGATAGCGCAAAGCCAGCGGATAATTTTTTATCTTGGTATGCCAGATGGCCATTCCCGAAGCGTCGAGGTTGATGTAGGCGCGTGCCGAGGCCGGATTGTTCGTATTACGTAAGTTGTAGACAAAACCGCCGTTGAAGTCTCCCATTCCTCCGGCAAGCAACTTAAAGTTGTCTGTAATGCGGAACTGATAATGCAATCCGTAGTTCCAGTTCACCAGTCCGGCAAAGGTGTTGTTGTTATCTACCCGGTTGTGAGTGTATGCCAGGTTTGCCTGAAAAAAGTTCTGAACCGAGACATTGCCGTCACCCAGAGTTGTCATACGCATGGTCTCACGGCTGATGCGGAACTCGATTCCCTTGTATTCCTGCGGAGAAAGGTAGGTGTCGAATACATTGGTATATCCCACACCGTACATGGTGGCGCGTGTCACATAGCGGGTAGCCTGAAGTGAGTCTGTGCCGTTGCCATTTCCGTTCCCCCCGAAAGAGGGGAGAGCGGTTGCTATCATCAGTAATAGCAGTATGCTTGTTTTTACTTTCATACGCAGTTTTATCTTGGACTTGTGCTAAAACAGTTTCATCTGTCCGGTCATTTCGTCGAGTATGTCGTTTTCTGTTTTATCACTGTCCGGGTCCAGATTTTCCGGCTCTTCCCCGGTGTCATCTTCTTCGTTGTTTTGTGGCGGATCGGGGAAGCGGGTTGGCTCCAGTTCATTGATGGTTTCTACCGTATAAGTCGTGAGGCGTTTCCCTTTCGCTTTAAAACCTTTGACGGCAATGAACTCTTCGGCGTCGACGACAACAGGGTCACGGAAACTGTCATGGCCTCCGAAGATGATTTCCAATCTTGGATAATACTCGTCTGTCATCAGGATCAAGCGATTGTGTTTGTTCTCGCCCAGGTAATTCTGTTTGCGTGTAGTGGCTTCAAAGCAGAAACGTTTCAGGTACGGATAATTCTGCTGGTCGGCATCGTAAAGGGCAACTGTCCATATCTTATTGGGATCGAACTTCTCGACGATGCTTACATTGTCTTCGTAGTGATTGCTCAGGTCGAAGTTCGAAGTATAAAATTCTCCGGTATTCAGTACAACCAGAATGTTGTCGTCGCTCTGGAATTCACCCAGATATTCGCCTCGTCCGTCGTAGTTGAGGCGGAGCACGTCACGGTCAAACCATACTTTACGTCCGCCCAGTGTGGAACCACCCCGTTGTTTCAAAACAATTTTGTGTACCGGCAGGCGTGTCAGGATGACGCCCTGGCTTTGCCGGCTACGAATGGTCACTTCACTAAAGTCACGTTCGAAGATGATGCGTCGTACACGCGGATTCGGTTTCAAGGTGACTTTGATAATTTCCGCTTCCCCATTGGGGTTGGCGCTGAAGTAGGAAATGCGTGAATCGGGCTTGCCTTGAGTCACGTCGTATTCACGGTCACGTACGATGGAAGTGACTGCAAACCGTTTGATATAATGTGTTCCCTCTGCGCCGTCACGGTAGGCTACGTTGTAGATGGTACGTTTGTCATTCTTCTTAAAGACATTGACGTAAATCACGTTTTTGCCCACAAACTTCTTGTCGGCTACCGGAGTCACCATGTAACGTCCGTCGCGATAGAATATAATCACATCGTCGATATCCGAACAGCATGCCACGAATTCGTCCTTCTTTAAGGACGTTCCGATGAAACCTTCTTCACGGTTGATATAGAGCTTTTCGTTGGCTTCCACTACCTTGGCGGCTTCGATGGTGTCGAAGTTGCGTAACTCTGTGCGACGAGGGAAGTTTTTGCCATATTTCTCTTTCAGTATCCGGTACCATTGGATGGTATATTCCACGATATTGGCCAAGTGGTTGTTGATCTCGGCAATATCTTCGTTCATGCGGGCAATCGCCTCTTCAGCTTTGTCGGAGTTGAACTTCAGGATACGCCCCATCTTGATCTCCATCAGGCGGAGGATATCGTCCTTTGTCACTTCGCGTATGAATTGTGAATAGAAAGGAGTCAACCGTCGGTCGATATGTTCACAGGCGGCATCCATGTCTTTGGATTGTTCGAACTCTTTATCTTTATAAATGCGTTCTTCGATGAATATCTTTTCAAGTGAGGCGAAATGCAGGTTTTCCTGTAGTTCGTCTTTCTTGATTTCCAGTTCCTGGCGGAGCAGGGACAATGTATTGTCGGCCGATTTTCTCAACACATGGCTGATGGTGAGGAAGTGCGGTTTCTGGTCGTCAATGACGCAGCAGTTGGGCGAGATGCTCACTTCGCAGTCCGTAAATGCATAAAGGGCATCGATTGTCTTATCGGACGAGGTGCCCGGTGCCAGGTGGACCAGAATCTCGACGTTGGCCGCCGTATTGTCGTCTACCTTGCGTATTTTTATCTTTCCTTTATCAACAGCTTTCAGGATGGAGTCGATGACCGAAGTCGTGGTTCTGCCATAAGGGATTTCGGTGATAGCCAGCGTCTTGTTGTCTACTTTATTGATCTTAGACCGTATCTTGACTGCTCCACCGCGTTCGCCGTCGTTGTATTTCGATACGTCAATAGAACCTCCGGTCTGGAAGTCGGGATATAGTTTGAATTCCTCGTTACGCAGATAGCTGATGGATGCGTCGCACAGTTCGTTGAAGTTGTGTGGCAGTATCTTGGATGAAAGTCCTACGGCGATACCCTCTACACCTTGCGCCAGCAAAAGCGGGAACTTTACCGGTAAGGTAATAGGCTCCTTGTTGCGTCCGTCGTACGACAACTTCCATTCGGTGGTTTTGGGGTTGAATACTACATCGAGTGCAAACTTCGACAAGCGTGCTTCAATATAACGAGGAGCAGCAGCACCGTCACCGGTAAGGATATTACCCCAGTTTCCCTGGCAGTCAACCAACAGGTCTTTCTGCCCCAGCTGTACCAATGCGTCACCGATGGATGCATCGCCATGAGGGTGAAACTGCATGGTATGTCCTACGATGTTGGCCACCTTATTGTACCGCCCGTCGTCCATGCGTTTCATGGAGTGCAGGATGCGGCGTTGCACCGGTTTCAGTCCGTCATTGATGTGGGGCACGGCTCGCTCGAGGATAACGTATGAAGCATAGTCCAGAAACCAATTCTGGTACATTCCTGTAAGTTGATGTTTAATGCTTTCGTTATGTGAGTCCGCCGGCTTATAGTCAGAATGTCCTTCCGTAATCTCGTTGTTCTCTTCGCTCATAAAATCAAATTTCCCTCTGGTTTTAACAACAAATTATCTTTTTTACACCATTATTGGGTGATGTGCAGGCAAAAATACGAATTTAATTGAAAAAAATCATTTACTTTGCAGATTATTTCTGAGTCTGGCTTACAGGCAGATGTACGAAATGTAAATTGTAAATGATTAAATTGTAAATAAGACGATGGCACAAGAAGATGTTTTTAAGAAGTTAGTATCACATTGCAAAGAATACGGTTTTGTGTTCCCCTCAAGCGATATCTACGACGGACTGGGCGCGGTGTATGACTACGGACAGATGGGTGTTGAACTGAAAAACAATATTAAAAAATACTGGTGGGACAGCATGGTGTTGCTGCACGAAAACATTGTCGGTATTGACTCTGCAATCTTTATGCACCCTACCATCTGGAAGGCTTCCGGACATGTGGATGCATTTAACGATCCGTTGATTGATAATAAAGACTCTAAAAAACGCTACCGTGCCGATGTGCTGATTGAAGATCAATTGGCTAAGTACGATGATAAGATTAATAAAGAGGTGGCCAAAGCTGCCAAAAGATTTGGTGAAGCTTTTGACGAAGCTCAGTTCCGCAGCACCAATGGGCGTGTTCTTGAGCATCAGGCAAAGCGTGATGCATTGCACGAACGTTTCGCAAAAGCGCTGAACGATAACAATCTGGAAGAGCTCCGTCAGATCATTGTTGACGAAGAAATAGCTTGCCCGATTTCCGGTACTAAGAATTGGACAGAAGTTCGTCAGTTCAATCTGATGTTCTCTACCGATATGGGTTCTACTGCCGATGGTTCGATGAAAATCTATCTTCGTCCGGAGACGGCACAGGGTATCTTTGTCAATTATCTGAACGTACAGAAGACCGGCCGCATGAAAGTTCCTTTCGGTATCGCTCAGATCGGTAAAGCTTTCCGTAACGAGATTGTAGCCCGTCAGTTCATCTTCCGTATGCGTGAGTTCGAACAGATGGAGATGCAGTTCTTTGTTCGTCCGGGCAGCGAATTGGAATATTTCAAGAAATGGAAAGAAATTCGTTTGAAGTGGCACAAGGCACTGGGCTTTGGTGACGATCATTATCGTTTCCACGATCACGATAAATTGGCTCACTATGCAAACGCCGCTACTGACATTGAGTTCTTGATGCCATTTGGTTTCAAAGAAGTAGAAGGTATTCACTCCCGTACGAATTTCGACCTTTCTCAGCACGAAAAATTTTCGGGAAAGAGCATTAAGTATTTCGATCCGGAACTGAACGAATCGTATACTCCGTACGTAATCGAAACGTCGATCGGTGTTGACCGTATGTTCCTCAGTATTATGTCGGCTGCTTATTGCGAAGAGCAACTGGAAAATGGTGAAAGCCGCGTTGTATTGAAATTGCCTGCTGCATTGGCACCGGTGAAACTGGCTGTAATGCCGTTGGTAAAGAAAGACGGACTGCCTGAAAAGGCTCGTGAGATCATTGACAATCTTAAGTTCCACTTCCATTGCCAGTATGATGAAAAAGACAGTATCGGTAAACGTTACCGTCGTCAGGACGCCATCGGTACTCCGTACTGTGTGACTGTTGACCATCAGACATTGGAAGACAACTGTGTGACATTACGTAACCGCGACACTATGGAGCAGGAACGTGTGGCAATCTCTGAATTGAATAATATCATTGCCGACCGGGTAAGTATTACCTCGTTGTTGAAAACAATCCAATAACCCTTTAGCGAATGAACAAAAAAATCTATTTATTGCCGTTGCTGTTACTGGCTCTTATCTTTGTTTCCTGTGAGGAGACGAAAGAAGCTACGAAGTTTGATAACTGGCGGGCACGTAACGAAGGATATATCGATTCTTTGAAGACGGTATTTGATGAAAAAACCGATCCGGAACTGAAAGCTTTTGAGCCGGAGATAAATCCGAAGTTACGGATTTATTATAAAAAGAAGATCTCGAATGATACAGGTGCTATTCCCCTTTATACAGATTCTGTGAATGTGTTTTATCGTGGAAGTTTTATTTTTGGCGAAACATTTGACCAGAACTTTACGGGAGCTGATCCGGGGCCTTTTGATTCACCTACTAAATTTGTTATCCAAACATTTATTACGGTTGGTGGTGTCTCCGGTTGGGCTGAGATATTGCAACGTATGCGTGTCGGAGAAAGATGGCTTGTTTATATTCCGTGGGAGTTGGCTTACGGAGCAAGTGGAACTGACGATATTCCAGGCTATTCAACGCTGATCTTTGATATGCAATTGGAAGAAATATTGGATGAATAAGAATATGTAATAGAATCTCCCTGATTATTAATGCAATGGAAGAATAATCAGGGAGGATTTTGTATGTTAAGGTTTAGTATGCAGTGGTTTTACTTTACTAAATAGTTGATTTTATCGGGGTTGCCACTCCACTAATGGATAACTCCATCCATTAAACATTTTGGTACTTGGTATTCCAACTACTTCATGGATGATATAACCTTCTATATTTATAGAGTGTGATTTAGAATCCATATTTTGAACATCTATCCGGATTTCTTGGTTATACTTTACTTTTGCTAAATTGCGTTTACACACATTTAAATCTATTGAGATATTTCTTTCTTCTTTTTCTGCAACTTTCCATTTCTTTTTACCTTTCCATTCTAATTTTAAAACTAAAAATAAATTACTCCATGATTTATATGGTGGGAGGTTCTCTTTAATAATAACGGATTTAAGTTCATGTACATATTTGTATTTGGATTTACCTTCTGGAATCTTGAATTCATATTGATATGATGTTCCAATCTTTCCATATTTTGTTTCATATACAGTTCTTGTTGTTACTTCTGATTCCTCTTGGTTAACTCCTACTTGCCCATATAGAACAGGAACGGGTAGAATTTTCTCCTTAATTGATTTTACGTACATATTTCCTTTTTCAAATGCAATTACGGTATCATTTATTTGCATTTCCATTTTATGGTTGAATAGTGCTTGAAATGCTCTAGGCATTTCTGTCATGATTTCATCTTCGCAAAATTCAAGGTCTTTATATAGCGGATATTTAATACCCGAGGCACGAATCCATTCTGTTTGTTCTTCATAAGTCATGTAAGATAGTGTATCAAGGGTGTTATAAAACTCTTTTGCACTATTGAATACAATTCTGGAATCTTCTTCTTTTTGCGGATTTACTTGATTAGTCACCGTTTGATCCAATTCTGTTTCATCACATGATGAAAGTAGAATTATTGACAATAGCAAAAATAATTTAGATATGGTTTTCATATATAAAAAGATTTATACTCTTTGAGAGAAAGAGCTTGTTATTATTTAAAAATAAAATCTCAGATTTCATTTGTTGTAAATTCTCCGGTATATGCTTTGCCATCCAGTATTAATTCAATATTATAGTTTGATTCACTTTGATTGTTGCCTAAATCGATAGAGATACTACAATCGTTTGTTGAAACATTGTAATGAATGGCTTCTCCCGTATCTAAATTCATAATTGTGACAACTGCAGTTTTATTTGTTTCTCTGAAAATAAGATCAACCGTATTTCCGCAGATAAAAGCTTCTGCGGGACAAGGTGGGGGCAGAGAACGTTGATGGTGCTGAGTTTCTACTTTCATTTTAATTTTCTTTCTTGAGGCCATTGTTTCTGCATTTATATAGCCAACACTAATGAATAAGAATAGGGTAATTAGACAGGTTAACTTTTTCATGATAAATAAATTTATGTTTCTGCAAAGATAGTCCAATACCCAGGTGATGATACTGATGTGAGATAACAATTGAAGGATTTATGATTGCTGATAATCAGTTGTTTATGAATTTTGATATAACAAGGAGGAGGAGCCGTGTGATAAAAGTTCATAAAACTCCTTCTGAAGGAGAGCTTTCATTAAAGATTATAGAAAAGGTTTGGGGACTGATTTGTTTTTTTATGCGATACTTTCTTTAGATCGGAAGAGCACACGTCTGAACTCCA
>OLFE01000563.1_pt1 | contig 13881 bp, 10 predicted proteins | sample 1608591 | NCBI WGS metagenome assembly OLFE01 (sample SAMN02674887, study PRJEB24791) | human gut metagenome, SKBSTL062 | isolation source: stool | host: Homo sapiens | place: USA
CCGCACCGCAACACCGTACTGCCCGTCTGCACGCACTGCGCCGGACGTTTTCGCTGTGGGCACGGTCTCGCTGCGCACATAGGGGCGCAGATCCGGCAGCGGGGTCGTGTCCGTCTGCACCGCACCGGTGGCACTATTCACGCTGAGGATGCGCACCACCGCGCCGGGCAAAGGCTGTGCCGGGCGCGGCACAGCCGCCACATCCTGTGCGGTCAGCCGCACCGCGCCGCCCTTGCCGTTCACGCTCAGCACCCGTCCATCGGCAGGGGCATAGCTCTCGGCCCGCAGCGCAGCGGCCTCCGCCCGCTTTGCGCAGGCGTCGGCATCGGTGCGGTCGGCAAGGATCTTGTCCGCAGCCTTTTGCGCCAGCGCCGCCTGCACGGCCGTGTCTGCCGCACCGTTCTCGGCGCGGCGGGCGCTCTCCGCTGCGGCGCGGGCGCTTTCCAGCACGCGCGCCACGAACTGCTCGTACACCGAGGGCGGCAGCTCCTCACTGCCGCCGTCCGTGGGCAGGGTGGCGTACACGTCGTAGCTGCCGGGGCGGGTGTAGGCGGTGTAGCCGCTGCTGCCCATGGCGGCCAGCATCCACTGTCCCCGCACACTGCCGGTCAGGCGGCGGTCCACCGTCACGCTGCCGTCGGTGTCCAGCGGAATGGCGGCCAGCTGCACCCCGTCGCTGCGGCGCAGGTACAGCGCCAGGGTGCACCCCGCCCACGCTGCGGGCAGGATGAACTGCAGCCGGTCCACCCCCTCGGCGTTCTGTGCGCCAAGGTGCAGCCGGTGCGGGCTGGGCACAAATTCGGTGCCGCCGCACTGCTGTTCAAGGATCTCGATCTCCATGCAAAACCTCCTTTTCTGTTTGCTGTCCCGATTGTACCGCCGGGGGCGCAAAACTATCCAGTGTGTACTAAAAATGTGAAATTTTCTGTTCTTCGGCATTTTGCTAAACGGGGTTTTTGCGCCGCAAATACAGGCCGTTTTCCCCTGCCGGAGCAGGGTAATTCCCCCGCAGGTTTTCCATGCAAAACCCGCGATGTGGGGCAGCTTGTTTTGGGCGCAGCGGCCGCTGCTGCGGCCTTATTCGCAGAGAAAAGAGCCGGTGCAAATGTTAAAAATTCATGAACGAATTGCCCCCAGAAAAAAGGAAAAAATCAGAAGGAAACCACCTAAAAACCAAAATATCAAAAGAAACACTGTGAAAATTGCACAAAAAATAATGTTATAAATCTAACAAAGTGCAAGGCGCAAATTTGACAGATGCTTTACGGTCTGGTAAAATAACGTTTGCGCAACGAACGTTGCAGCGTTTAAATTCTATCTGGATGAAGTAAAAAGCCGTCCTGCGTACGGCACGGCATGGGCAGATGCGGCCTGTGCCGGGGCAGTTTTGTGGTCTGCCCGAAGCGGATTCCAACCTGTAATACGGTGCTCATTCTTTTTACCCGAAGAGAGCATCGTATTTGACTGTGAGACGCTTATACTCAGAGCAGCCACAGTCCGGGCGGCCGGGGTGCTGATGCAATCCAGACCCGCGGCCGCGCCAAATACGACAAAGAGAGGAGTTGTCTCGTATCGCTTCCGTTAAATTGAAGAAAGCAGTTACTGCCGCAAAGCAGGCAGTATCTCCCCGTGTGCTGGCATTTTGTGTCATGGTGGTATGCCTTGTGGCTACCCTTGGCGTCACCGCTGCAAATCTGCGGCTGACCTACGTCACCGACTCCAATGGTGCACGGCAGGTCCTTCTGACCGATGCCGATGCTTCCCCCGCACAGGTCATGCACCTTTCCGGCATCCGCTCTGAAGAGGGCGATGAGGTCTACTACACCGCGTTCAGCGGCAATCTTGCCTCCCTGAACATCGAGCGCGCATTCTCCGTCAGCATCACCGCCGACGGGCAGGAATACCCTGTAAAGCTGGTGTTCGGCACCGTAGCCGATGCACTGGAGCGCGCCGGTATCACCCTTGAAGGGGACGACTACACCGAGCCGGCGCTGGATCACGTTGTGACCGCCGGCAGCAAGATCGTGGTCCACCGCGTGGACTACGAAGAGCGTGTGGAAACTCAGGCCATCCCCTACGACACCCAGTATGTCTACACCAGCCTGTACTTCCGCAACACCGGCCGCACCACCACCCTGCAGCACGGTGCAGCCGGTCAGCAGACCGTGACCACCCGCGACCGCTATGTAGACGGCGAGTTGGAGAACAGCACCGTTGTGGATACCACCACCACCGTGGAACCCACCGACCACGTTATCAAGACCTACGGCGCAGGCGCGCCAGTGTCCCCCCTGACCGGCGCGGACGGCACCACCAACGCCCCCACCTCTTATAGCAAGGTGCTCACCGGCAAGGCCACCGGCTACTATTCCCGCAGCGGCAAAGGCTCTTCCGGTCTGGGTCTGGGCTATGGCACCGTGGCTGTGGACCCGGACGTGATCCCCTACGGCACCAAGCTCTACATCACCTCCACTGACGGCAAGTTCGTCTACGGCTATGCCGTAGCCACCGACACCGGCATCGCCGTCCAGAAGGGGCAGATCCTTGTAGACCTGTTCTACGAGACCTACGCCGAAAGCGTCATCAACGGCGCCATTCAGGTCAACGTCTACGTTGTGGGCTGAGCTGTAAACAAAACACAATAACCACGCAAAGAGACCGCTGTACAAACTGTGCAGCGGTCTCTTTTGATGTTAATCAGAATACTATTTTTATTTCGGGGTCGGGGAAAGTCTGTGGGCTTTCCCCGACCCCTTTTCTGTTTTCGCAACGCTTTCGCTGAAACCGTTTGTCAAATGAGCAGTTTACACGATGTTGAGCTGCAAATTTTGGATGATATGCCCACAACATACAGAGAATGCCAGAAAATTTGTGTTAATTGTATTTGTTTTTCGGACAAAAAGTCTTGCAAAACTGGTCAAAACCTTTTAATATAAAAGAGTACAAAGCTGCGGAAGCCGCTTTCGGCTTCCGCACGGGGAGGAGCAGTCTATGAAACCGACCGAAGAAAAGATTCAGAGCAACACATCGGACCTGCCGGTGTACCTGTTCAAGCAGGGCAACAACTGCGAGGCTTACCGCTACTTCGGCGCACATCTGGAAACACGGGTCGGGGAGTCCGGCGTTGTGTTCCGCGTATGGGCACCGCACGCCGTAGCCATCAGTGTTGTGGGCGACTTCAACAGCTGGAAGCCCGGCAGCCATCCCATGCACAAGGTGGATGGCGATTCCGTGTGGGAATTGTTCATTCCCGGCATGAAGGAATACGATGTTTATAAATATTGCGTGACCACCCGTGCAGGCGACCTTGTCTACAAGGCCGATCCCTACGCCTTCCACGCCGAGACCCGGCCGTCCAACGGCAGCAAGGTCTACGATCTGTCCGGCTTTGCATGGCACGACGCCGCCTGGCAGGCCGCACAGAAAAAGGCGGACGTGATCAACGGCCCGATGAATATCTACGAGATGCACGCCGGCAGCTGGAAGATGAAGGAGGGCGGCAAGCCCTACAACTACTCCGAGCTGGCGGACGAGCTGATCCCGTACATCAAGGATATGGGCTACACCCATGTAGAGCTGCTGCCGGTGATGGAATATCCGTTTGACGGCAGCTGGGGCTATCAGGTCACCGGCTATTTTGCACCCACCAGCCGCTACGGCACCCCCAAGGACTTTATGGCCTTTGTGGATAAGATGCACGCCGCAGGCATCGGCGTCATCATGGACTGGGTGCCCGCCCACTTCCCCAAAGACCAGTTCGGCCTGTACAATTTTGACGGCGAGGCCTGCTACGAGGATCCCAACCCCAAGCGCGGCGAGCACAAGGAGTGGGGCACCATGGTGTTCGATTTCGGCCGCAACGAGGTGCAGAGCTTCCTCATTTCCAGCGCACTGTACTGGCTGGAGCAGTACCACATCGACGGTCTGCGCGTGGATGCCGTGGCCTCCATGCTGTATCTGGATTACAACCGTAAGCAGGGTGAATGGGAGCCCAATAAGGACGGCGGCAAGGAGAACCTTGAAGCCATCGCTTTCCTGCGCAAGCTGAACAACACCGTGCTGGGTCGTCACCCCCACAAGTACATGATCGCCGAGGAGTCCACCGCGTGGCCCATGGTCACAAAGCCCGCTTCGGACGGCGGTTTAGGCTTCAACTTCAAGTGGAACATGGGCTGGATGAACGATATGCTCAGCTACATGAAGACCGACCCGCTGTTCCGCTCCGGCAACCACAACAAGGTGACTTTCAGCTTCTTCTACGCTTTCAGTGAGAACTTTGTCCTGCCCATCAGCCACGATGAAGTGGTGCACGGCAAGGGCAGCCTGCTGAATAAGATGCCCGGCGAATATGACGACAAGTTTGCCAATCTGCGCACCTTCTTCGGCTACATGATGGCACACCCGGGCAAGAAGCTGCTGTTCATGGGACAGGAGTTCGGTCAGTTTGCCGAGTGGAACGAGGCAAAGCAGCTGGACTGGATGCTGCTGGATTACGACAAGCACGCCGAGCTGCAGAACTACGTCCGTACCCTGAACGCCTTCTATAAAGAGCACCCCGCCCTCTGGCAGATCGATTACAGCTGGGAGGGCTTCCAGTGGATCGTACCGGATGACTCGCAGCAGAGCGTCATCGCCTTCCTGCGCAAGGACGCCGCCGGTAAGCAGATCCTTGTCATCTGCAACTTCAACCCCGTCCTGCGCGAGGGCTACACCCTCGGCGCACCGGTGTCCGGCACCTATAAAGAGATCCTGAACAGCGACGATGCCGCTTTCGGCGGCTCCGGTACCGTGCACAACAAGCCGGTGCGTACCCACAAAAAGCCGCAGCACGGCTTTGAGCAGAGCATCACCGTTACCCTGCCGCCCATGAGCACTCTGTACTTTGAGGTGCCCACAAAGCGCACCCGCAAGGCAGCAGAGGACAGCGCGGACAAGCCGGCAAAAAAGACCGCCAAAAAGGCCACCGTCAAGGACGCCGACAAGCCGGTAAAAAAGACCCGCACCACCAAGGCCAAGGCCGCCAAAACGGCGGATGAAAAACCGGAAAAAGCAAAAAAGACCGCTGCCAAGTCCAAGGCAAAACCCGAGGCCGCAGCGGACAAGCCGGTAAAGAAAACCGCCGCCAAGGCAAAGACCGCGGCAAAAGCAAAGCCTGAGACCGAAGCAGAAACCAAACCCGCAAAGCGCACCCGCAAAGCAAAAGCACCCAAGGAATAAGGATGCCCACACGGATGCACGCACGAACATTCTGAACTGTTGACTATCATTTCCAAAAAGGAAATGCTAAAGGGGAGAATAAAGCTATGGCAAAAGAAATCGTGGCAATGATCCTTGCCGGTGGACGTGGCTCGCGCTTATACGCGCTGACACAAAAGACGGCAAAACCTGCGGTGTCCTTCGGCGGTAAGTACCGCATCGTGGACTTCCCGCTGTCCAACTGCGTCAACTCCGATATCGACACCGTTGGTATCGCAACGCAGTACCAGCCCCAGAAGCTGAACGAGTACATCGGTAACGGTCAGCCTTGGGATCTGGACCGTCTGCACGGCGGTGTGCACACCCTGCCTCCTTACGAGCAGGCAAACGGCACCGACTGGTACAAGGGCACTGCAAACGCCATCTATCAGAACATTGGCTTCATCGACAGCTATAATCCCGAGTACGTCATTATCCTGTCCGGCGACCAGATCTGCAAGCAGGACTACGCCGACTTCCTGCGCTTCCACAAGGAAAAGGGCGCAGAGTTCTCTGTGGCCGTCATGGAAGTTGACTGGAAGGAAGCCTCCCGTTTCGGCCTGATGGTCGCAGACGAGGACGACAGGATCACCGAATTCCAGGAGAAGCCCCCGGTGCCGAAGTCCAATCTGGCATCCATGGGCATCTACATCTTCAACTGGGATATCCTCAAGAAGTATCTGGAAGAGGACGAGGCAGACCCCAACTCCAAGAACGACTTCGGCATGAACATCATCCCCGCCCTGCTGCGTGACGGCCGCAAGATGTACGCCTACCGCTTTGCCGGTTACTGGCGCGACGTGGGCACCATCGACAGCCTGTGGGAAGCCAACATGGAAGTGCTAGACCCCGAGAACTCCGGCATCGATATCTTTGATAAGACTTGGAAAATTTACAGCCGCAACCCCGTGCTGCCCGCCCAGAAGATCGGCGAGCGCGCCGTTGTGCAGGACTCCCTCATCACCGAGGGCTGCAAGATCTACGGCAACGTCAAGCACTCTGTGCTGAGCGCAGGCGTTGTTGTGGAAGAGGGCGCTACCGTTGAGGACGCCGTGCTGATGGACGGTGTCGTGGTCAAGGCAGGTGCCGTGGTCAAGCGCTGTATCCTTGCTGAGGACGTTGTTGTGGGCGCAGGTGCAAAGGTCGGCGGCGAGGGCGCTATTGCCCACGTTGGCACCGGTCTGACCATCGGCGCAGGCGCTACCGTCAAGGAGGGCGCAAAAGTGTTTGAATCCGTCAAGGAGGGTGTGGAAGTATGCTGAGACAGAACACCAATGCGTTGGGTATCATTTTCCCCAACAGCTATGACAATACCGTTCCCGAGCTGGTGACCGAGCGCGCAATGGCCTCGATCCCCTTTGCGGGCCGTTACCGCATGGTAGACTTTGTGCTGTCCAGCATGGCCAACTGCGGCATTTCCAACGTTTCCATCGTGGTGCGTAAGAACTACCACTCCCTGATGGATCATCTGGGCACCGGCCGCGAGTGGGATATGGCCCGCCGTCACGGCGGCCTGAACATCGTGCCTCCCTTTGCAGAAAAGGGCGTGCGCATCTACTCCGGCCGTGTGGAGGCGCTGGGCTCCATTCTGAGCTTCCTCGAGCACCAGAAGGAGAAGTATGTGGTCATGAGCGATGCCAACATCGCCGTCAACTACGACTTCAACGCCCTGCTGGCTGCCCATCAGGCCAGCGGTGCCGATGTGACCGTGGCCTATCAAAAGACCGAGATCCCCGAGGGCCGCAAGAACGACAACTACACCCTGACCATTGATGCCGATGGCCGCGTGACCGAGCTGCTGTTCAATGACTACCGCTCCGGTGTGCAGAATCTGGATCTGAACATCTATGTGCTGGAGCGTGAAACCCTGATCAAGCTGGTCAAGGACGCTACCGCCCGCGGCCTGATCTACTTCGAGCGCGACATTCTGGCACACAACGTCAACATCCTGAACATCCATGCTCTGGAGTACACCGGCTATGTTGCCCATATCTGCGACATGAAGAGCTACTTTGACGAGAACCTGAAGCTGATCGATGACCGCAATCTGGAAGCGCTGTTCCCCAAGGGCAGCCCCATCTACACCAAGATCCGCGATGATAACCCCACCCGTTACGTCACCGGTTCCAAGGTCGTGGATTCTATTCTGGCCGACGGCTGCGTCATCGAGGGCACCGTGGAGAACTGCGTGCTCTTCCGCGGCGTCAAGGTCAAGAAGGGTGCTGTGGTCAGAAACTGTGTCCTGATGCAGGATACCGTTGTGGAACCAGGCGCTCAGCTGGACTGCGTTGTCACCGATAAGAACGTGAAGATCACCGCCGGCAAAAAGCTGTCCGGCACCGAGAGCTTCCCGGTCTACGTCCAGAAGAACCATACCGTCTGATCGATGCAATATCCATAGGGGCGGCTTCCTCCCCGGTAGCCCCTCTTGAGAGGGGCGGGGGCACCTGTGTGCCCCCGCCTGTTCTTTTGTATGCAAGGTTCGCGCCGCTTTTCACGGCGGCGGGGAGCGCGAACATCTGCCTGTATCATGGAAGGAGCGAATCCTATGAAGATCCTGTATGCTGCTTCGGAAGCCAATCCCTTTGCCAAATCCGGCGGTCTGGCCGATGTGGCAGGTGCCCTGCCCAAAGCGCTGGTCAAGGACGGCGTGGACGCCCGTGTCATCATGCCCCTGTACGGCGATTTGAAGTACCGCGATAAGCTGGAATACGTTACCAACTACTCCGTGCCTGTGGGCTGGCGCAGCCAGTACTGCGGCCTGTTCAAGGCCGATGTGGACGGCGTGACCTACTACTTCCTGGACAACGAGTATTACTTCAAGCGCCGCGGCCTGTACGGCTTCTACGATGACGGCGAGCGCTTCGCCTTCTTCTCCCGCGCCGTGCTGGAGACTTTGTTCTACATCGACTTCACCCCCGATATCATCAACTGCAACGACTGGCAGACCGCTCTGGTGCCGGTGTACCTGAACCTGTACTATCGTCATCTGGACAAGTTCAACCGCATCAAGACCGTGTTCACCATCCACAACATCGCCTATCAGGGCAAGTACGGTACCGATATTCTGGAGGACACCTGCGGCATCGGCCACCGGGACCAGCATATCGTGGAGTACGACGGCTGCGCCAACTTCATGAAGGGTGCCTTCGAGACCGCCGACAAGATCACCACCGTCAGCCCCACCTACGCACAGGAGATTTTGGACCCGTGGTTCAGCTACGGTCTGGACGCTCTGCTGCGTGAAAAACAGTACAAGCTGTGCGGCATCCTGAACGGCATCGATATGGACGCCAACGACCCCGCTACCGACAAGAACATCCCCTTCAATTACAGCATCAAGACCTTTGAGACCGGCAAGGCCAAGTGCAAGGAAGCTTTGCAGGACAGGTTCGGTCTGCATAAAGACGGCAGCCCCGTCTTTGGCATGGTCAGCCGCATGGTTGGCATGAAGGGCTTTGACCTTGTGCAGAGCATCGCCGACGGTCTGGTGGACCGCGGCATCCAGCTGGTCATTCTGGGCAGCGGCGAGAGCCAGTACGAGAACTTCTTCTCTGACCTGTGCGGCCGTCACCCGGGCCGCGTAGGCACCTATATCGGCTTTGAGCCCAAGCTCTCGCAGGAGATCTACGCCGGTGCAGACGCCTTCATCATGCCCTCCAAGAGCGAGCCCTGCGGTCTGGCACAGATGGTGGCCTGCCGCTACGGCACACCTCCCATCGTCCGCGAGACCGGCGGTCTGCGCGACTCCATCCACGACAGCACCATGGGTGACGGCAACGGCTTTACCTTTGCCGGTTACAACGCCCACGAGCTGTATGTGGCCTGCTGCAACGCACAGGATGCCTACAACAACAAGGAAAACTGGAAGAACCTCGTGCGTCACTGCATGGAGTGCGATTTCAGTTGGGACGTTTCCGCCAAGAGCTACGAGGGTCTGTACAACGAGACCGCAAACCTCTGGTAAGCGTCTGAATCCCAAAGTACCCGCCGGGGCTGCCGCACAAACGTGCGGCAGCCCCTTTTGCGTGGGACGATTTAAAATGTGCTCCGCGTTGCTCTGCACATAGTTCAAGGAAGAATTATTTATAGTTTCGGAATTTCGGAGCGTCTGCGGACGCTCCGAAATTCCCTTTTCACCGGAAAAGCCCCAAAGGAAAACGGCAGCTGCCGTTTTTCGTTACGACCCCTCCCGTGAAAATGCGTTTGGAGCGCTCCGCAGAGCGCGACAAACGCGAAATAAAAATTTAATTCCTCTAATTATGGCTAGAGCACAGCGGAAGCCATTTTAAATCGTCCTCCCCGCCGGGAGCCGACCTTTCACTGTTTTTTACACTCTGCACAAACTTTTCTGAAAAGTTTGTGCAATGATGCAATCATCGGCGCACAATGTGTGTTATAGGTGCACATTTATGGAATCAGTCTTAACAAACTATGAAATTTTACTATATTTCGGTGGAGAATTGATTGCAATATCCGACGCTTTGAAGTATACTGAGGGCATAGACTTTTTGGCTGCCTGTCCGTCTCCGGCATTTTTTCCAAATGCTGGAATGCGGGCGGCACCCGCAGAAAGGAGCGGCGCAGAACTTGAAGGGCTGGTACAAGGCTTTGGAAGATCTGGTCTGGCTGACCCAGCTAGGGCTGAATATGCTGCTGCCGCTGGTGCTCTGCCTTGCCGGATGCTGGTGGGCTGTGGAGCACTGGGGCTGGCCGGAATGGCTGTTTTTGCCCGCTGTGGGTCTGGGGCTTGCCGCCGGGGCGCAGAACTTCTGGGTGTTCTGCAAGGAACGGCTGGAGCGCTCCAAACACGAAAAAAATCATCGGGTGGGCTTCAACTCCCACCAGTAATGGAGGTTCGTTTTTATGAAATTGCAGCCGGAATCCAAAAAGGAGCTGCTGCGCATCGCCTGCGGCGTGTCTCTGTGCACTGCCGTGATGTGGGTGGTGTTTGCAGCGCTGCATCTGGTGGGCTGGGTGGTCTTTGACTACCGGGTGCTGCTGGGCGGCATCATCGGCGCGCTGGTGGCTATCGGCAACTTTGCCGGCATCTGCTTCGTGGTGCAGAAGGTCATTGACGAGCCGGACGAAAAAAAGCGTAAAGCGCAGCTGCAGATATCCTATAATACAAGGATGCTGCTGCAGGCGTTGTGGATCATCATAGCCATTGCGGCTCCGTGCTTCCAGGCGTTTGCAGGCGTTCTGCCGCTGCTGTTCCCCAGAGTTACGATCTATTATCTCCAGATAACCGGGAAGTACAAGCCGCTCACACCCCCGCAGGAGCCGGTGGACATCGCTGTGGAAGATGACCCCGCCCCTGCTGAGGCGTCTGCGGTGCAGCCCCGTGACGAAGGGGGTGAACAAGAATAAATGGAACTGAACGGCGCAAAGATCCTGTATACCATTCACACCAATATCCCTCTGCTGGGTGATTTTAAAATTACCCAGACCTTGGTAAGCACTTGGATCGTCATGGCGCTGCTCTCGGGTTTTGCCATCTGGCTGGGGCACGACCTCAAGCTGGAAAATGTGTCCAAACGACAGGCCGCAGCCGAGTTCATCGTAACGCGGCTGGAACAGTTCGTGCACGACAACATGGGCTTCCACTTCGATCAGTATATCCCCCTGGTCGGTGCTATTTTTGCACTGAGCATCGGGTGCAACCTGATCAGCGTTGTCGGCCTGTGGAGCCCCACGGCCGACCTGAACACCGAGGCAGCGTGGGCCATCGTGGTGTTTGTTCTGATCATGTACTACAAGATCAAAACGAACGGCATTCTGGCCTACCTCAAGGGTCTGCTCGATCCGATCTTTATCATGGCACCCATCAATGTGCTGTCAGAGATCTCTACCCCTGTCAGCATGGCGTTCCGTCACTTCGGCAACATCCTGTCCGGTACGGTCATCTCCACACTGCTGTACTGGGCACTGGCAAGCCTGAGCCATGTCATCTTTGGCTGGCTGCCGGGCTTCCTGAGTCAGATCCAGCTGTTCCAGATCGGCATCCCGGCCTTTACCGGTTTGTATTTCGACTGGTTCGGCGGCTGCATTCAGGCGTTCATCTTCTGTACCCTGACCACAATCTTCATCAAACGTGCTGCCGGTGAGGACTAAGGCCTTCCGGCATCCCCCAAAACACAAACACATTTTAGGAGGACAAATCTTATGACTGATTTCCAGTATCTGGCTCGTGGTATCGCTCTGGCAGGCTGCGGCATCGGCGCAGGCTGCGCACTGATCGCAGGTATCGGCCCCGGTATCGGCGAAGGCAACGCTGCTGCTGCTGCCTGTGAGGCCGTTGGCCGTCAGCCGGAGTGCAAGAGCGACGTTACCAGCACCCTGATCCTCGGTGTTGCCCTTTCCGAGACCACCGGTATCTACGGCTTTGTTACCGGCCTGCTGCTGATTTTCCTGGCTCCCGGTATGTTCATGAAGTATCTGGCATAAGCCTCCCGATCCGAAAAAATAACGAAAGGAGACGCTTATGGAACTGTATCAGGCGTTGATCACGCTGGATGGCTGGACCTTTCTGGCCCAGATCTGCAACCTGATGATCCAGCTGGTGATCTTCAAAAAGCTGCTGCTGAACCCGGTCAAAAAAGTCATCGCCGAGCGCAAGGCCAAGGCGGACAGCCAGATCGCGGACGCCGAAAAGCTGCGCACCGAGGCTGAGGCCATGAAGGCGGAGTACGAGCAGAACCTGCAGAACGCCCGCACCGAGGCCAACCAGATCGTAGCTACGGCGCAAAAGACCGCCACCGCCCGCTCGGAAGAGATCGTGGGCGAGGCCCGCGCACAGGCCGCTGCCCTGAAGCAGAAGGCTGAGGCCGACATTGCGCAGGAGCGCAAGAAGGCCGTGAACGAGGTCAAGGACGAGATCGGCGGCATTGCCATGGAGATCGCATCCAAGGTGGTGGAGCGCGAGATCAGCGAGAAGGACCACAAGGACCTGATCGACGAATTTATCAAAAACGTGGGTGAAGCATCATGACCGAAACTGCAAAGATGTACGGCGGCAGTCTGTACGATCTGGCGGCAGAGGAAGGGCTGGAGACCCGCATTCTGGGCGAGCTGGACGAGGCCGTGGCGCTTTTTAAGGCAAGCCCGGAGTACCTGCATCTGCTCAGCACCCCCAGCATCCCCAAAAAGGAGCGCTGCGGCCTGCTGGACGAAGCCCTGCGCGGGCAGGTCCACCTCTATGTGCTGAACTTTTTAAAGATCCTGTGCGAGAAGGGCACCCTGCGGGAGCTGTCCGGCTGCGCACGGGCTTACCGCATCCGCTACAATCAGGCGCACGGCATTCTGGAAGCCACGGCCATCTCGGCTGTTCCGCTTACCGAGCAGCAGCGCGCGGCGCTGCACGCCAAGCTGGAAAGCCTGACCGGCAAGACCATCGACCTTAAAACCAAGGTGGATGCCAAGGTGCTGGGCGGTATCCGGCTGGATATCGAGGGCACCGAGCTGGACGGCACCGTCCAGAACCGTCTTGCCTCCCTGCGCCGGGATATTGCGGCGGTCACTCTGTAACTTTCCCCCTGCCCTTTGCAAACGGGGCAGAGCACAGAACGAATTTCCACCCGAAATGACTATTATGAATTGAGTGGTGAACAAACAAAGATGCAACTGAAACCTGAAGAGATCTCCAAGATCATCCGTGCGCAGATCAAGCATTACGAAAATGCCATCGAGCAGAGCGAGACCGGCACGGTCATTATGGTGGGCGACGGCATCGCCCGGGCCAGCGGTCTGGAAAAGTGCATGGCAGGCGAGCTGCTCCAGTTTGACAACGGCGAATACGGTATGGCCCAGAACCTTGAGGAAAATACCGTTTCCATCGTGCTGCTGGGCTCGGATGCCGGCATCAAAGAAGGCAGCATCGTCAAGCGCACCGGCAAGGTGGTTTCCGTGCCGGTGGGCGATGCCATGATCGGCCGCGTGGTCAACGCACTGGGCCAGCCCATCGACGGCGCAGGCCCCATCGAGACCACCGAGTACCGCGCCATCGAGAGCCGCGCTCCCGGCATCATCGAGCGCCAGCCCGTCAAGGAGCCGCTGCAGACCGGTATCAAGGCCATCGACTCCATGATCCCCATCGGACGCGGTCAGCGCGAGCTGATCATCGGTGACCGCCAGACCGGCAAGACCACCATCGCCTCCGATACCATCATCAACCAGAAGGGCAAGGACGTCATCTGCATTTACGTTGCCATCGGTCAGAAGCGCTCTACCGTGGCAAACCTTGTGCAGAGCCTGACCGAAGCCGGTGCCATGGGCTACACCATCGTGGTGTCCGCTACCGCCTCCGAGCTGTCTCCCCTGCAGTATATCGCCCCTTACTCCGGCTGCGCCATGGGCGAATACTTCATGCAGCAGGGCAAGCACGTCCTCATCATCTATGATGACCTTTCCAAGCACGCTGTGGCTTATCGCGCCCTGTCGCTGCTGATCCGCCGTCCTCCGGGACGCGAGGCTTACCCCGGCGACGTTTTCTATCTGCACTCCCGTCTGCTGGAGCGCGCTGCCAAGCTTTCCAACGAGCTGGGCGGCGGCAGCCTGACGGCTCTGCCCATCATCGAGACGCAGGCGGGCGATGTTTCCGCCTACATCCCCACCAACGTCATCTCCATCACCGACGGTCAGATCTTC
>OLFE01000572.1_pt1 | contig 13622 bp, 9 predicted proteins | sample 1608591 | NCBI WGS metagenome assembly OLFE01 (sample SAMN02674887, study PRJEB24791) | human gut metagenome, SKBSTL062 | isolation source: stool | host: Homo sapiens | place: USA
AGGTAGGGAGGGGGGAGTCGGAACACCCCTCCCTGCCTCTGGCCCAGCGGAGCGTCTTTGCACGCTGCTGGCAGGCAGAAAGTTGCCCCGCAGAGCGCCACACTTTTCTGGTTCTCTTTTGGTGTCAAAAGAGAACATCTCTCGGCTACATCCTCTTCCCCTCTTCCCTGTTCCACATGGAACAATTCACTTCTCCGCGGCGGCGGTGGGGATGCGGACGGTGTACTCGATGTAGCCGTCCTTCTCTTCCCGGTGGGCGGTGGCGGGCACGCCGTTGTCGGTCATCAGCCGGATGGCGTGGTCGATGGTATTGACAAAGATGCGCACGTCCCGCACCATGGAGATGCGGTGCCCAGCCTTGGGCGGGCTGTTCAGCAGCTGCTCGATGTAGCTGTCAGTCTGGCGGGCATTCAGGCGGCGCTTGGCGATGGTAATGAGCGCCTCGCTGCGGCGGTTCTCCGGCAGGCGCAGCACCGCGCGGGCGTGGCGCTCGGTGAGGTTGTTGTCCAGCACGAACTGCCGCTGGTCTGCGGTCAGCTGCAACAGCCGCAGCTTGTTGGCAAAGGTGGGCTGTGCCATGCCCAGACGCTTGGCGGCTTCGGCCTGCGTGCAGTCCCACAGCACCATCACATCCCGCAGCCCCTGCGCCTGTTCAAAGGGGTTCAGGTCGGCGCGCTGGATGTTTTCCAGCAAACCCAGTGCAGCGGTGCGGTCGTCGGCGTAGCTGCACAGGATGGCGGAGATGGTGGTCATCTTTGCCAGCTGACAGGCGCGCAGCCGCCGCTCCCCTGCCACCAGCTCGTAGCCCTCTGCCGCTTTGCGCACCGTGACCGGCTGGAGCAGACCGTTTTCCCGGATGCTCTGCGCCAGCGCCGTCAGCTCCTGCTCGTCAAAGCTTTTCCGCGCCTGAAAGGGCGACGGGTGGATCTGGTCGATGGGCAGAGAGAGTAATTTCCCGGACGGTTTCTTGCGTTCAAACATGATGCTGCCCCTTTCCTGCGAAATAAACCTTCGGTTTTTCCACATTTCTCCGGGAAATCGTGGAAAACCTGTTCAGCTTCAGTGTAGCACACAAAGAAAGACCCCGCCAGAAATTTCGTTCGGCAGGGTCTTACAAGTTGCGTCAAATCATGCGTTATTTCAGCGGGCTTTTTGCAATTTTACCGCCGTTTCTGGGATATGCTGTCGGAGTTTGCGAAATCTTTTTGCACAGGATCAAAGTGCGAGTGTCGCCGCCGGGCAGGTGCAAAGTGCGGGTCTCGCGGTACTCGCCGCCCAGCTTTTTGATGGCACCCCGGGCGGCGGTCAGCTCCTCTTCCCCGGATGCACCCTTCATGGCAAGGAAATTGCCGCCCACTTTTACCAGCGGCAGACAGTATTCTGCCAGCATGGGCAGGGCTGCCACGGCGCGGGCAGAAGCCAGATCAAACTGCTCCCGCCAGATCTTGCGGGCAGCTTCCTCGGCGCGCTCCTTGGCAAACTCCACCCCGGTCAGACCCAGCTGGGCGCAGGCGTACTTCAAAAACTCCACCCGCTTGCCGGTGGGCTCCATGAGGGTCAGTTCCAGCTCCGGCTTGAAGATCTTGGTCACGATGCCCGGAAAGCCCGCCCCGGCACCCACGTCCACCATGCGCCCGGCAACCTCCGGCTGGCTGGCAAACAGCAGGCTGTCGAGGAAGTGCTTGTCCTCGATGCCCTCCGGGTCGGTGATGGCGGTCAGGTTGACCTTCTGGTTGTAGTCTACAAGGATCTGGGCAAAGGCATCCAGCTGATCCAGCTGGGTGCCGGTAAGGGTGATGTTCCATGTGGAACATTTTGCTTCCAGACGCTGTTTGTCGATCATTGGTGTTGTCCTTTCTGTCGGGTGGTTGAGGTAGCACAATCGTTTATTTTATCGCAATTTCGTATTATTTTTGTTGTTTTCCTGCCAGTGCAATGCTCAGCTGCGCCACATCGGAGGGTGAAACGCCGGGGATGCGCCCCGCCTGCCCCAGATTGCGGGGACGGATGCGGGCAAGTTTTTCCCGGGCTTCCAGCGTCAGGCCGGTCAGGGCGGCGTACTCGAAATCCTCCGGGATGAGGGTCTTTTCGTGGCGTGCCACCTCCCGGATCATCCGATCCTGTCGGGCGATGTAACCGGCGTACTTGATCTCCGTTTCCAGCCGCTCCGCCAACATGGGGGTGATCTCCTCTCCCCAGCCGATGATGCCCGCCACCAGCGGGTAGCTGATCTCGGGACGGCGCAGCAGCTCCTCGGCAATGCCGCCCTCGGCGGCGGGGGCAAGACCGGCGGCTTCCATGGCGGCGCGCAGGTCTGCGGTGCGCAGATGTGCTTCGTGCAGGCGGCGGCGCTCGGTTTCCAAGATCTGCTGGGTGTGCTGGTACTTTGCCCAGCGGTCATCCTGCACAAGGCCGTATTCCCTGCCGATGGGGGTCAGACGCTGGTCGGCGTTGTCCTGCCGCAGGGTCAGCCGGTACTCGCTGCGGCTGGTCATCATGCGGTAGGGATCCATGACGCCTTTGGTGACAAGATCGTCCACCAGCGTGCCCAGATAGCTGGTGTGCCGGGGCAGCACCAGCTGCTCTAAGCCCAGCGCGTTGCGGGCGGCATTCAGACCCGCCAGCAGACCCTGCGCGGCGGCTTCCTCGTAGCCGGAGGTGCCGTTGAACTGCCCTGCCCCGTACAGACCCCGCACCACCTTGCTTTCCAGCGTGGCTTCCAGACTGGTGGGGTCTACACAGTCGTACTCGATGGCGTAGGCGGGGCGCATGATCTCCAGATGCTCAAAGCCCTTGATGCTGTGGTAAAAGGCGTTCTGCACGTCCTCCGGCAGGCTGCTGGATGCGCCCTGCAGATACATTTCCTCGGTGTTCTCGCCGCAAGGCTCTACAAAGAGCGGGTGGCGATTCTTGCCGGAGAAGCGCACCACCTTGTCCTCGATGGAGGGGCAGTAGCGCGGGCCGACACCCTCGATCATGCCGCCATACAGCGGGCTGCGCTGGATGTTGTCCAGAATGATCTTGTGGGTCTCCGGGTTCGTGTAGGCGATCCAGCATTCCACCTTGTTGTGCATGGGTGCATCGGTCAGAAAACTGAAGGGCTGCAATTCGCTGTCCGGGTCGCCGGGCTGGCATTCCAGCTTGGAAAAATCAATGCTGCGGCGGTGCACCCGGGCAGGGGTGCCGGTCTTGAACCGGCGCAGCGGCAGACCGGCGGCTTTCAGGCTGTCGGTCAGGGCGTTGGCGGCGTGCATCCCGTCCGGGCCGGACGCATACCACGCATCGCCCACAAAAATTTTGCCGCCGAGGTTCGTGCCGGTGGCCAGCACCACGCACTTGGCGGTGTACTCGCCGTGCAGCTGGGTGACAACGCCCTTCACATGGCCGTTTTCCACTTCCAGCGCCACCACCTCGGCCTGATGGATGGCCAGACCCGGGGTCTGTTCCAGCGCGTGCTTCATGTATTCGTTGTAGCGGCGGCGGTCGGTCTGCACCCGCAGCGCGTGCACGGCGGGGCCTTTGCCCTTGTTCAGCATCCGGCTTTGCAGATAGGTGGCGTCTGCCGCCAGACCCATCACGCCGCCCAGCGCGTCCACCTCCCGCACCAGCGTGCCCTTGGCGGTGCCGCCGATGCTGGGGTTGCAGGGCATATTGCCGATGGCGTCCAGACTCATGGTAAAGACGGCCGTTTTTGCGCCCAGCACAGCAGCTGCGTGGGCGGCTTCGATGCCCGCATGGCCAGCGCCGATGACGATGACATCATAATCTCCTAAGTGGTTCATATACTTTCGGGTTTCCTCTAATCAATGATTTGAATTTATTTCCCCACACAGAACCGCTCGAACACCTGTTCGATGACGGCTTCCGAGGCGTTTTCGCCGGTCAGGTCGCAGAGGGCGTCCAGCGCGTCATCCACGCAGACCGAAACGGCGTCCAGACCAAAGCCGCCGCCGGCGGCATCCAGTGCACCGGCTACGGCGTCCCGGGCGCGGAGGGCAGCGGAAAGCTGCCGCTGCCCGGACAGACTGGCGGCGTGGGGGTCGATGCTGCCCGTGCCCAGCAGCCGCGCCACCGCAGCGGCGATGACCTTGCGGCTCCCCTCTTCCCGGCAGCAGACCGGCAGCACCATGGCAAAATATGGGGCGATAAGCTCTGCATCGAACCGGGTGGGCTTGTCCTCCTTGTTCACAAGGGCAATGGCGGGACGGCCCGCGCAGCGCTGCGCCAGCGCCAAGTCCTCCCGGCTGGGCGGCTCGGAGCCGTCAAAGACGGCAAGGATCAGCCCGGCCTCTTCCAGTTTTTTCCAGCTGCGGCGGATACCCTCGGCCTCGATGGCGTCCTCGGTTTCCCGCAGACCGGCGGTGTCAAAAAGGTTCAGCCGGATATCTCCCAGCTGCACCGCCTGCTCCACCACGTCGCGGGTGGTGCCCGCCACCGGGGTGACGATGGCGCGGTCGAAGCCTGCCAGCAGATTGAGCAAGGTAGACTTGCCCGCGTTGGGGCGCCCCACGATGGCGCAGTCCACGCCCTCGCGCAGCACCGCACCGGCATCGTAGCTGCGGATGAGGGCGTCCAGCTCCTCCCGCACTGCGCCCAGCACGGTACGCAGGTGGGCGGGGTCCAGCTCCGGCACATCCTCCTCCGGGAAGTCCACCCAAGCGGCAAGATGCGCCTGCAATGCGGTCAGCTGGGCTTTCTGGGCGTTGATCTTTTTCGCCAGCGCACCGCCCAGCGCGGCGTTTGCCAGCGCTGCCCCCTGCCGCCCGTCTGCCGAGATCAGGTCCATGACCGCTTCCGCCTGCGTCAGACCCAGCTTGCCGTTCAGAAAGGCGCGGCGGGTGTACTCGCCGGGAGCGGCAGGCTGCGCACCCGCTGCAAGGCAGGCTTCCACCAGCCGCCGGGCCACCGCGCTGCCGCCATGACAGGAAAGCTCCACCACGTCCTCGCCGGTGTAGCTGTGGGGCGCGCGGAAAAACAGGGCAACGCCCTCGTCAAAGGCTTCTTCCCTGTCCACGAAATGCCCGAACAGTGCGGTGTAGCCCTTAGCCTGTTCTACCTTTTTTGCCGGGTTTGCCGGGTGGAACACCCGGGCAGCCACGGCATAGCTCTCTGCGCCGGACAGGCGCACCACGGCAATGCCGCCCGCCCCGGGGGGCGTTGCGATGGCGGCAATGGTCGATCCCTGCATACTGCATCCTTTCCGCGCACGCGTCCTGCGGGTGCGCTGTGCTGGTGCGCCCGGTACGGCAGACCTGCCGCAGCGCACACTTTCTGATTTTACAGTTTATTTTACCACGTTTTTGCGCAAAAAGATACACCCGCCGCGTGGTTTTTCCACATCTTCCAAAATGTTTGTGGAAAAAAGGATTGAAAATGGCGGGAAGCATCCTCGCCCTCTCAGTCAAGCCCTGTCGGGCTTGCCAGCTCTCCCAAGGGGAGAGCCCTTGGCATAGCGGTATAGTTTCAGGCTCAAGTGCAGAGTTTGTGGTTTCGCCAGAGCCTCTCCCTTTGGGAGAGGTGGATTTGTGAAGCAAAGACGGAGAGGGCGAGGATGCTTGCCTGAGAACGAACCCTCTCAGTCTCGCTACCGCTCGCCAGCTCCCTCGAGGAGGGAGCCTTTGGCATGGCGGCACTGTTTCCGGCTGAAGCGCAAAGCTTGCGGGCGTACCCGCTCCCCCTTGGGGGAGCTGTCGCGCAGCGACTGAGGGGCTATAAATCGGCGGAGCCGGAAAAAACGGTTAAATGATCTTCACGCCGAACAGGCGTGAATCTTCAGTTTTTTCCGGCGTAGCCCACTTCTTTGGGGTTAAAAGGGGCGAGCAGCCCCTTTTTCGTGGCTCCAGCGCGTCGAAATCGCTGGCACTTTTCTGGTTCTCTTTTGGTGTCAAAAGAGAACATCCCTCGGCTAGCAGAATCTTTCCCTGCGGAGCGCACACTCTCAATCGTCAGCCCCGCCCCTTGTCCAAAGGCGTGGTTTGTGCTATGCTAGGGGGTACAAGCGATTTTTTGCGCTGAGAGGAGGAACCCCATGGCCGCCGTAAAAACACGGAATACCGCTACCCTTATGACCGAGGGCAGCATTGTAAAAAGCCTGCTGCTGTTTGCCCTGCCGCTGATCTTCGGCAACCTGCTGCAGCAGATGTACAACACCGCCGACAGCATCATCGTGGGCAATTTTGTGGGCAGCAATGCCCTTGCCGCCGTGGGCTCCAGCGGGTCGCCCATCTATCTGCTCATCGGCTTCAGTCAGGGGCTTGCCGTGGGCGCGGGCGTGGTGGTCTCGCAGTATCTGGGCGCGGGCGACCACAAGGAGACCCGCGAGGCGGTGCACACCTCCCTTGCCATTGCGGTGGTCATGGGGCTTTTGCTGACGGTGGGCGGCGTTGCCTGCGGGCGCGCTTTGCTGGTGGCCATGAACACCCCCGCCGAGGTGCTGGCCGATGCCGTGACCTATATCCGCATCTACTTCGGCGGGGTGCTGTTCAGCGTGGTGTATAACATGACCGCCGGCATCCTGAACGCCGCCGGCAACTCCCGCCGCTCGCTGGTGTATCTGGCATGGGCGTCGGTGACCAACATCGTGCTGGACTTTGTGTTCATCGTGGGGCTGCGGATGGGGGTGGCGGGCGCTGCCATCGCTACCGACTTAAGCCAGCTGGTGTCCTGCGTGCTGAGCCTGCGCTTTTTGATGAAAAGCGAGGACGCCTGCCGGGTGGAGCTTTCCGCCATCCGGCTGCACCGCAAAATGGCAGGCCGCATCATCCGGGTGGGTCTGCCCACCGGCATCCAGAACATGGTCATCTCCTTTTCCAACGTGCTGGTGCAGGCCAGCGTGAACAGCTACGGTGCCGCCGCCATGGCGGGCTTTGCGGCCTACATGAAGATCGACGGCTTCAACATCCTGCCGGTGAGCAGCATCAGCATGGCTGCCACCACCTTTGTGGGGCAGAACTACGGTGCGGGGCGTCTGGACCGGGTAAAGCGCTCGGTGTGGGTCACCCTTGCTATTGGGGTCATCTACACCCTTTGCACCGGCGCGGCGCTATTGGCCGGACAGGACGCCATTCTGCACCTGTTCACCGCCGACGAGGCCGTGGTCACCTACGGCAAGCTGGCCATGCGGTGGTTCTGTCCGTTCTACTTCCTGCTCAGCATCCTGCACGGCCTTGCCGGTGCCGTGCGCGGCACGGGTGCCAGCATCCCGCCCATGGTGGTGCTGCTGGTCTCGCTGTGCCTGTTCCGTGTGGTATGGATCCAGTTCCTGCTGCCCTTCTTCTCCGGCATCGAGGGCGTATTCATCCTCTACCCCGTCAGCTGGGGTCTGGGCGCATTGCTCATGATCCTGTATGCGTGGAAGGGTAAATGGATGGAGTATCATACATAACATTTTTACAAACAACGACCCGCCGCACTGAAAGAGATGCGGCGGGTCGTTGTTTTTCAGGTACTCCTGTCGGGGCAGCTTACCATGCAAAGCCCACGGAGTCCATGTCGATCTTCTTTTCCATCAGCCCCAGACGGCTCTCGATGAAGTTGACAGCCATATCCGGCCACTGGGCGATCTGGGTGTAGTAGTCCACATAGCCCTTGGTGCCAGTGCCCAGACCCACACCGTGGGGCGCATCGGGTGCCAGATAGAAGCTGAAATCCTTGAAGATATCCGCGCACTCCGGCAGAGAGGGCAGCATCATCGCACTCAGGCCATCTTTCTGACCCACAACACCAAAGACCGGAGGCAGGTTGGGGTTCTTCGTGAAGTTCAGACCGGTGACGAACAGGCCGTAGATGGGAATCGCCACATTCAGGTCGGCGCTCTCATGGTCCACAGCATCGCAGACGTAGCTGGGGTAGACCTTATCCGGGGTATTCGTAGTGCCGAACTGGTCGGCCACCACCTGCATCACATTCATGCCGCCGGCAGAGAAGCCCACAGCGATCATGATATCGGTCTTGCCGATGTGTTTTTCAGAGGCGTTGTGGCGGATGTAGCGGATAGCACGGGCCAGATCCAGCTGCTGATCCACAGCGGCATAAGGGTTGACGCGGCGCTGCAGCACAAAGGCGTTGTAGCCGTTCTTGTTGAAGAACTCGGCCACCGGGTAGCCTTCCACCACGTTGTTGCGGTGGGTGCTGCCGCCGCCTGCAATAATGATCACGTTGCCCTTCACCTTGCCCTGATCTCGCAGCAGGTACGGGTTCAGGAAGGGACGGAAGCCCTCGTTATCGTAGCAATTTTCCCAGTTGGTGGGCAGCGGAGATTCCACGGCCATCTGATCTCCCCAAATTTCCCAAACGGTGCTCTTGGGGTCCTTGATCTGGCGCAGCGCCTTGCGGGCATTGGTCAGGGCAACACACATATCGTAGTGAGAAGCATTGATGCCGGGCACAGCTGCACCGTCCACCTTCTCGTACTGAGCGCGGGACAGCTTGTGGAACAGCACATAGAACTTGTCAAAATCGCCCCGGAAAGCAGCCGGATAAAAGGCTACCTCGCGGGAGAGACGGAGTTCCTCTGCCACCATGGCCTGCACCTCGGCATCGGTGTGCACGCCAGCGTTTTCAGCAAAGGATGCAGGTGCCATGCCAGCCACTGCGCCCATGGTCACGGCAGAAGCGGCGGAAAGCTTCATAAAGTCTCTTCTGTTCATCATCATTTCTCCTTTTAAATGCAGACGGCTCATTTGTGCAGAACAAAGCCGCCCAAAGCTGTGCAGCAAACGCCCTGCTGCCGGGCCCGATAGACATTCCAGTTGTATCACGCCATCGAAATCCGCACAAATCGTACCACAATACAATGCACTTGTAAATAGATTTTATTGTTTTTGTGCGAAATTGATATATTAGTATGTCAGTTCTTGTGAAAATCAACAAGCATGAGAATGGGTACAAAAAAGGACTGCCATGCACTCTGCACGGCAGTCCTTTTTATCTTATTACAGCTTTTCAAACACCAGAAAGCGGAAAGCGATGGTAGTGGTCAGCTGCGGCAGAGCCGCAAGGCGGGCAGCACCGTCGCGGGGCGTTTTCCAGTAGTAGGGGGTCATGGCAAACAGGGCTTCCAGCTGGGCGGCGGGCACGGTGATGGTTCCCTGCACCTCCCGCTCATCAATGGCGCGGAAGCCCGGGTACTCCACCTGCTGCACCGGGTTTTTGTAGGGCTTTTCGTAGAGCACGGCCTTCATCTGGTACAGATGCTCTGCCCCCGGCACAACGTAGATCATGCGCCCGCCCGGGCGCAGCACCCGGCTGAACTCCTCCTGTGCAAAGGGCGAAAAGCAGTTCAGCAGCACGTCTGCCCAGCCGGTGCGCACCGGCTGGCTGAAGCTGGACGCCACCGCGTACTGCGCGGCGGGCAGCGCCTTTGCCGCCAACCGCACCGCGGGCTTTGCGATATCGAACCCGGCCAGCTGCAGCGGCTTTTCTGCCGCCGCGAACTGCTGCGCGATGCAGCGGTCGTACCAGCCCTCGCCGCAGCCTGCATCCAGCAGATGCAGCGGGGCGTCCTTCGCGGCGGGCACGCCGTGGGCAAGGCACAGCTCCCCCAGCGCCTGCCCGAAGATGCCGTAATATCCGGCGTTCAGGAAGGCGCGGCGGGCAGCTACCATCTCCTTGCTGTCCCCGGGGGCTTTGGTTCGCATACTCTGCACCGGCAAAAGATGCCAGTAGCCCTCCCGGGCGCGGTCAAAACAGTGGCCTTTTTCACATTTCAGATCGTTCTCCCCTTGCAACGCACCGCCGCACAGGGGGCACCGCCACGGGGTAAAGGCTTCGTTCCGGCTCATACTTCTTCGCTGTGATCCTCAATGGGTGCGGTGGCACCGCCGTGGGCGTCCATATACTCCTCAAAGCTGGTATACTTCTGCTGGGGCGGGCGGCGGCTGATGAGCATCAGCCCCGGGTCCTCGTCCCGGGCGGCGGCATTGCGGCCGCGGCGGGCAGGCTCGGCCTTGGGGGCACGGGGTGCGCTGCCGGTGCGGCTCTGGCTACCGGCATTGCCGCGCTCGCTGCGGGCAGGGCGGGCGTTATTGCTCTGGGCCGCAGGGCGGGCATTGCGCTGTTCACCCCGGTCGCTGCGGTCGTTGCGGCGGCTGCCGCTGCGGTTTGCGTTCTGGTTATTCTGGAGCTCCTGTGCGCTGCGGATGGCGGGTGCTGCCGGGGCGGCAGGGATCTTGCGTGCCGGGCGCAGCGGGGTGGCCTCCGGGGCGCTGACAAAATGGGGGTCAAACTTGGGCTGGGCGTTGCTGCCCCGGGCGGGGGCGGCATTCTCGCGGCGGGTGCGGGGCGCTGCCGCCTCCTTGGGGGCGTTTGCGCCCCGGTTGTTGGCGCGGCGGTCGTTGCGGACCCCGCGCTTTGCGTTGCTGTCTTGCATCAATGTTTCCTCTTTTTTCGGTTTTGCAGGCACCGCGTTCTTTGCGGCCTTCGGCTCCTGCTTCGGCGCGGGCGCAGCTGCCTTTGCAGCTTTTGCGGGCGCAGTTTCGGCCTGTTTTTTCGGTGCTTCGGCCGGTTTTTCTGCTTCGGGGCGGGGCTTTTTGCCGCGCACGGGCAGCACCGGGCGCACCGGGGCGGGCACACCGTCCCACGGATGGCCGGATACCACCGGGATCTTGCGGCGGTTCAGCTTTTCGATGCCTGCCAGATACTCCTGCTCCTCCGGGGCGCAGAAGCTGACGGCGGTGCCGTCCGCACCGGCGCGGGCAGTGCGCCCAATGCGGTGCACATAGGTCTCCGGCACCTCGGGCAGGTCGTAGTTGAACACATGGGAAAGCTCGCTGATATCAATGCCGCGTGCGGCGATATCGGTCGCCACCAGCACCCGGGTCTTGCCGGACTTGAAATCCTCCAGCGCGGTGACGCGGGCGGTCTGGCTCTTGTTGCCGTGGATGGCGGCGGCGGGGATGCCCTGCTTGGTCAGGTCCTTTGCGATCTTATCCGCGCCGTGCTTGGTGCGGCTGAACACCAGTGCGTTGACCACCGGCGGCTGCAAATTTTTGATGAGCCACGGCAGCAAAAGCTTTTTGTTGCCCTTTTCCACATAGTACAGGCTCTGCTGGATGCGGTCGACCGTGCTGGACACCGGGTCCACCTTGACAAAGGCAGGCTCGTGCAGGATGCCGGCGGCCAGCTGCTCGATCTCGGCGGGCATGGTGGCGCTGAACATCAGGTTCTGGCGCTGGGCGGGCAGCTTTGCAATGACCTTTTTCACGTCATGGACAAAGCCCATGTCCAGCATCCGGTCGGCCTCGTCCAGCACAAAGATCTCCAAAGCGGACAGGTCGATAAAGCCCTGCCCGATCAAGTCGTTCAGCCGTCCCGGACAGGCGATGAGGATGTCCACGCCCTTTTTCAGCGCTTCCACCTGCGGTGCCTGTCCCACGCCGCCAAAGATGACGGTGCTGCGCAGCTTCAGGTACTTGCCGTAGGCTTCAAAGCTTTCGCCGATCTGCAAAGCCAGCTCCCGGGTAGGGGTCAGGATCAGCGCACGGACAGCGCCCTTGCGGCGGGGTGCGTTGGCGGTGAGCCGATCCAGCATGGGCAGCGCAAAGGCCGCCGTCTTGCCGGTGCCGGTCTGGGCGCAGCCCATCAGATCCCGGCCAGCCAGCACCGGCGGGATGGCCGCTGCCTGAATGGGCGAGGGGGTCTCGTAGCCCGCTTCCTGCACAGAACGCAGCAGCGGGGCGGACAGATTCAGTTCTTTAAATGTCATGGTTCTCCTATTTTATTCTGTGATCTTCCGGCACTCGATGTAGTAACGCTTTTCCTCCGCGTGTCCCATGCTGAAGGTCTTGCGGGGCAGCACACCGCCCATCACAACGCCGCGGAACAGGTCGCTCTTGGCGAAGGGCGGCATCAAAAACGCCACCGCGCCCTGCTTGCACAAAGCGCGCACAGCCGGTTCGTCATGCACATAGTCCACCTTTGCTTCCGGGTGGCGCTCGATATAATCCGAAATAAAATCGTCGATGGTGCCCACGGTCAGCGGCTCGGTGGGGTCCTCAAAGCTGAGCACATTGGCCATGTGGGGGCCTGCCAGCGTAAAGGGCTGCTTTTTGCTGCCGCCAAAGCAGCAGCCTACCATGTTGGAATCGCTCCATGTAATCAGGCTCAGCAGTACAGTGGCGCAGTCCACGTTGAACAGTACCCGGTGGATGGGCTCGATCTCAATAGCCGGGGAGTGCACGTTGCACACCTCTGCCAGACACCAGCGGGCGGGGTGATTTTCTGCCTGCTCCGGGGTCAGGGTCTTTTTCAGCTCCTCCCAGCAGGCTTTTGCGGTAGCCAGCGAATGGTTGCCGTCGCCCACGGCCAGCGTCAGCGGGTCGCGGCGGGTGGCATCGGGGTATTTCTTGTCAAATTCTTCCTGACTGCCCAGCACGGTCAGCGCGTTTTCGATCTGCGCGATGAGGGCGGGATCCTCCACCGCCCAGCCTGCCACATGGCCGCCGCCCAGCATCAGCTCGCCCTCGTACACCTTGGGCAGGCTGTCCTTGTGGGCGGCAATGGGCTCGATGAGGGTGCAGTCCGGGTCATCCGCCAGCATCATGATGTGGGGCGTTTCCAGCGCAGCGCCGGTACGCACCTTCATGCGGGGCGGGATGCGGCTTTCCACGGTGCACTCGCTGGGGCGCACGGTGCATTTTTCGCCCCGGCGGTAGCTGTAAGCCTCCAAGTCCACACGTCCTACAAGACCCTGCCGCACCCGGCCGCTCTGCTCGGTGCGCTCTACATAGATAAAGCCGTCCACCGCCCGGGTGAGCACATTTTTGGCGTAATCCTGCATGGTGGCGTGGATCTTTTCCACCCGCGCGTCGGCGTCTCCGTCCTCCAGATACACCTCCGGCAGGATCAGGTTCAGGGTGCTGGGCGCACCCGCAGCGGTCTTTTCTGCCCGCTGCCAGTAGCTGCGGTCACTGGTGAACTGGTCACAGGCAATGCATCCCCACTGCTCCAGCGGCACCTGCTCCGAAGGCAGCAGGATGTGTGCGGGTGCAAAACAGGTAGTCGGTTTCATAGTCATTTCCTCCCCTCTTTATTGCAATTCAACTTTTTTAATGCAACAGCAACAACGTTGAATTGCATATCGCAAATATGCTGTTTGAATGTTGCGCTAATTTTTGACTTGCGATAAAAGCCGCTTCTCAGCGGAACGCTGCGGTATCGTGCACCACAACGTGCTTCACACCGGCGTCGGCAGCGGCCTGCTCCAGCGCAGCGCGGCTGTCCGCATCCAGTGCGGTGCTGCTGGTGACCAGCAGGTTTTCCATGCCAAGGGACGTGCCGGTGGTGCCAATGGCATCGGTAGCGGCGGTGCACAGTGCGTCCGGGTAGCTGACCCACAGGGTCACGCTGCCTGCAAAGCGGGTCTGCCATGCGGCGATATCCGCCGTCAGCTGGGCGGCGCGTCCCTCCCGGCTCTTGCCGCCGGAGGCACCGAAGTCCTGCTTGCGGGTGATGATATTGGGGAACTGCACCCCGGTAAGCACCACCTGCTCGTAGCCCATGCCCTGCACCTCCTCAATGAGGTCGCCGACATACTGCACCGCGCTTGCGGCAAAGGGGTTCATCCATGCCTTGCCGCCCTTGGCTGCGCTGACGTTGTCCAGCCAGAGGCTGTTGCCATCGTA
>OLFE01000613.1_pt1 | contig 12464 bp, 6 predicted proteins | sample 1608591 | NCBI WGS metagenome assembly OLFE01 (sample SAMN02674887, study PRJEB24791) | human gut metagenome, SKBSTL062 | isolation source: stool | host: Homo sapiens | place: USA
TGACCGCGCTGCCGGATATCCCCCGGCTGTACACCGCCCTTGCCGAGTGTCTTGCGGTGCTGCTGTTCACCCCGGCGCTTGCGCCCCGCTTTTCCAGAGCGGTCACCGGGGGTGTCACCCTGCTGTGGGCGGCGGTGCTGTCGGCCTTTCTGGGGCTGACGGGCGATGTGCCCGGCGGGCTCTGGATCCCCTGCATGGCAGCGGCCATCGGGTTTTCCTACCTATATCTATGGGGCATGTGGAACATCACTCTGCTGGAAGCCGGGTATCACTGCGCACGGGCGTTTATTCTGGCAGAGCTTGCCGCCAGCGTGGAGTGGCAGCTGCACTGCGCCCTCTGGCCCGCCCGCGGCCCATGGGAGCCGCTTTCTTTGCTGTTGCTGGCACTGGTGTATGGGACGCTGTTCGGCATCATGTGCTATCTGCAGCACCGCCGTCCCCAGCCCGCCGGGCACTTACAGATCGGCGGCAGCGCCGCCCTGACGGCGGTCATGCTGGCGCTGACTGCCTTTGCGGTAAGCAATCTGGGCTTTCTGCCCGGCAGCGAGATCAACATGAGCATTTTTTCCATCCGCACTCTGGTGGATTTTTCCGGCGTGCTGATCTTATCTGTGCAGCACGAGCAGCTGCAGGAGAACGCTTTGCACAGCGAGCTTGCCGCCATGGACGAGGTACTGCACCGCCAGTACGAGCAGTACAAGCGCAGCAAGGAGGGCATCAACCTCATCAACCGGCGGTACCATGAGCTGAAAGTCCAGCTTGCCCGCATCCGGGAGGAGCAGGACCAGACCAAGCAGAACGCTGCCATTGCCGCCATGGAGCAGAATATCCGCCAGTACGAGGCCGAGAACAAGACCGGCAACCCGGTGCTGGATACCCTGCTCACCGCCAAGACCATGGAATGCCAGCAGGAGAATATCACCATCACCAGCGTGGCGGACGGCAGGATGCTGGGCTTTCTCACCATCCGGGAGCTGTGCACCATCGTGGGCGTGGCGCTGGACAACGCCATTGCCGCCGTGCGCGCCGAGCCGGACCCCGAAAAGCGGCTCATCAAGGTGGCGGTGTACAGTCAGGGCGGCTTTGCCATGCTGCGGTTCGAGCATTATACAGAGGCCGCCCCGGCACTGGATGCGGACGGTCTGCCAAAGCAGGGGTCGGACCTGAAAAGCGTCCGCACCACCGTCGGGCAGCACGGCGGCAGCATGACGATGCACTGGGAAAACAACTGGTGCACCCTGCGGATCTTATTTCCGCTGCCCCAAAAGCAATAATATTTTTACGGCAGGCATCCCCTGCCGTTTTTTGTATTTAGCAAGGTGCACAAATGCAATGCGGTGATATTTGTGTATTAGCACAATAAAATTTGAAACCTTATTGTAACTTTTGCAAATTGTGTACCCAAAACGACAGATTGTGAACAAACTGAAAATTCTCCGTCAAGTTCTGGTATCATAAAATCAAGCTGGCAGGGGTGTCCCCTGCCGTTGTCCGATTCGACAAAACAAGGAGGAGAAAACTATGTTGTCCATCAATATGGATGACGTCATCAAGGTTCTCAACTCGATCAAATCGCAGTTGATCGGCTTTGGTGTCGTAGCAGTTCTGCTGATCGCAGTCATGATCGCCTGCCGTAAGCAGAGCAAGTCCAAAAAGTATCTGATCCGCTGGCAGGCGGGTCTGGGCATGGTGCTGGCGCTGGCTATCACCGTGAACCTGATCCTGACCGGCCCCATGTACTCCATGGTCACCCTTGCCACCGGCGGCGGCAAGGTCAGCGAGGAGAACGTGGCATCCGCTACCCAGCTGTGCGAGAACATTGCCGATGAGGGCATTGTTCTGCTGGATAACGACGGCACCCTGCCCATGGCCAAGAACAGCAAGCTGAACGTCTTTGGCTGGGCTTCCACCATCCCCTGCTACGGCGGCACTGGTTCCGGTGCACTGTCCGATGCTTATCCCACCGTCACCCTGCTGGAGGGCCTGAAGAATGCCGGCTTTGAGCTGAACACCGAGCTGAGCGACTTCTACACCTCCTACCGTGCAGACCGCCCGGAGGTGGGCATGTTCTCTCAGGACTGGACCCTGCCGGAGCCGGAGGCTGCACAGTACACCGACGAGATGATGAACAACGCCAAGGCTTTCTCTGATACCGCCATGGTCGTCATCACCCGCGTGGGCGGCGAAGGTGCTGACCTGCCCACCGATGTGTCTCAGGTCACCTACGACGCAGGCCACAGCTACAACGACTTTGAGCCCGGCGACCACTACCTGCAGCTGTCCAAGACCGAGAAGGACATGATCGATCTGGTCTGCAAGAACTTTGATAAGGTCGTTGTGGTCTACAACGGCGCCAACGCCATGGAGCTGGGCTGGGTCAAGGATTACAGCCAGATCAAGAGCGTTGTCTGGTGCGCAGGCACCGGTCAGAGCGGCTTCAACGCACTGGGCTCCATCCTCTGCGGTGATGTGAACCCCTCCGGCCGTACCATTGATACCTTTGTGTACGACCTGACCCAGACCCCCACCGCGAACAACTTTGGCAACTTCACCTACACCAACATGGACGAGTTCAAGGCCAGTTCCTTTGGTGCTGATACCATCCCCGCCTTTGTCAACTATGTTGAGGGCATCTATGTGGGCTACAAGTTCTACGAGACTGCTGCCGCAGAGGGCCTCATCGACTACGACAAGACTGTGGTGTATCCCTTCGGCCGTGGCCTGAGCTACACCACCTTCACCCAGACCCTGAACAGCGTTACCGAGGCTGACGGCACCATCACTGTGGATGTCACCGTCACCAACACCGGTTCTGCCTCCGGTAAGGAAGTCGTGGAGGTCTACTATAATCCTCCGTACACCAACGGCGGCATCGAGAAGGCTTCTGCAAACCTGATCGGCTTTGCAAAGACTTCCGAGCTGGCTCCCGGTGCTTCCGAGAACGTCACCGTTACCTTCAAGGCCGAGGATATGGCCTCCTACGATACCTACGGCAAGGGCTGCTATGTGCTGGAAAAGGGCGATTACGTCATCAGCATCAACGCCGATTCCCACACCGTTCTGGACTCCAAGGTCTACAACGTGGCTTCCGACATCGTCTACGACGCTTCCAACAAGCGTGAGAGCGATGTGGAGGTCGCCGACAACAAGTTCGACTTTGCCGAGGGCAATGTGACCTACCTGTCCCGCGCCGACGGCTTTGCGAACTACGCCGAGGCTACCGCTGCTCCCGCAGACTTTGAACTGCCGGCAGAGGCTAAGGCAACCTTCTACAACAACTCCAACTGGAACCCCGAGGACTTCAACAACGCCGACGATGTGGCTCCCACCACCGGTGCCAAGAACGGCCTGAAGCTGAAGGACATGGTGGGCGTGGATTACAACGACGCCCAGTGGGATACCTTCCTCGATCAGCTGACCGTATCCGATATGGACAGCCTGATCGCTCTGGGCGGCTACCAGTCCGTTGCCGTTTCCTCTATTGGTAAGGTTCAGGCCATCGACTGCGACGGCCCCGCCTCCATCAACAACAACTTCACCCAGCAGGGCTCCATCGGCTTCCCCTCCGCTGTGATGATCGCAGCTACCTGGAACACCGATCTGGCACACGACTTCGGCACCTCCATCGGCAAGATGGCGGACGACATGGACGTTTCCGGCTGGTACGCACCGGCTATGAACATCCACCGCTCCGCTTTCGCAGGCCGTAACTTCGAGTACTACTCTGAGGACGGCGTGCTGTCCGGCGCAATGGCTGCCAATGCCATCATGGGCTCTCAGGAGCAGGGCGTCTACGCCTTCATGAAGCACTTTGCTCTGAACGATCAGGAGACCAACCGCTGCGGTATGCTCTGCACTTGGTCCAACGAGCAGGCCATCCGCGAGATCTACCTCAAGCCCTTCGAGATCTCCGTCAAGGATGCAGACTGCCACGCGGTCATGTCTTCCTTCAACTACATCGGCACCCGCTGGACTGGCGGCTGCAAGGAGCTGCTGAAGAACGTCCTGCGCGGCGAGTGGGGCTTCGTGGGCTTCGTCGAGACAGACTACTTCGGCGTCTCCGGCTACATGACTGCTGACCAGTGCGTCCGCAACGGCAACGACCTGATGCTCTGCACCACCGGCAACGATTACAACAAAGTGACCGTTCTGACCAACAGCAGCAAGCAGGCAATGCGCACCTCTGCCAAGAACATCCTCTACACCGTGGTCAACAGCCGTGCATACGCAGAGGAGAACCTGAACCCCGGTATGGCAAAGTGGCAGATCGTCCTGATCGGTGCCGATGTTCTGGTGGCTCTGCTGTTCGTGACGCTGGAAGTCAAGACCCTCAAGGGCTACAAAAAGCGCAAGGAAGAGGAAGTCAACGCCTGATCTAGGGCAAGACGCTCTGAACGTTTGCAGCACCTGAACTGAAACCAGACCAAAGGCCCGCTGCGTAAAAACAGCGGGCCTTTTCTGGATTTGAAAAGGCAAAGAGGAAAATGCCATGAAACACACAGATATCATCAACAGCCTGAGCCTGGAACAAAAATGCGCCCTGCTGAGCGGCGGCACGGTGTTCACCACCCGGGCGCTGCCGGGCAAGGGCATCCCGGCCATTACCCTGTCCGACGGTCCCAACGGCGTGCGCAAGCAGGCGGGCGCAGCCGACCATCTGGGTCTGAACCCCAGTGTGCCCGCCACCTGCTTCCCCACCTCGGCTACCGTTGCCAACAGCTGGGACCCGGAGCTTGGCGAGGCTGTGGGCGCAGCCATGGGCGAAGAGGCAGCGGCACAGGGCGTGTCGGTGCTGCTGGGCCCCGGCCTGAACATCAAGCGCAGCCCCCTGTGCGGCCGCAACTTCGAGTATTTCTCGGAGGATCCCTACCTTGCCGGTAAGATGGCTGCGGCCTATGTCCGCGGCATCCAGAAAAACGGCATTGCCGCCTGTCCCAAGCACTTTGCGGTGAACAGTCAGGAGCTGCGCCGCATGGCCTCGGATTCCATCGTGGACGAGCGCACTCTGCGGGAAATTTACCTGACCGGCTTCGAGATGGTGGTCAAGGAAGCGCAGCCTAAGACCATCATGTCCGCCTATAACCTTGTCAACGGCACCTACGCCAACGAGAACACCCACCTGCTCATGGATATCCTGCGCGGGGACTGGGGCTTTGACGGCGCAGTGGTCACCGACTGGGGCGGCAGCAACGACCACGCCCTTGGCGTAAAGAACGGATCTACGCTGGAAATGCCCGCCCCCGGCGGGGACGCCATCCGGGAGCTGATGAAGGCAGTGCAGACCGGCAAGATCACCGAAGCGGACGTGGACGCCCGGCTGGAGGAACTGCTGGAACTGGTGTTCACCACCAAGGCGGCGGTGGACGCCGCACCCGGCAAGTTCGATGCCGACGCCCACCACGCATTGGCACGCCGGGCTGCTGCCCAGAGCATCGTGCTGCTGAAGAACGAAAACAGCCTGCTGCCCCTTGCAAAGGGGGAGAAGGTGGCGGTCATCGGCGACTTTGCCCAGACGCCTCGCTATCAGGGTGCAGGCTCCAGCGCCGTCAACTCCATCAAGGTGGATTCCTTCTTGGACTGCCTTGCCGAAAGCGGCCTGAACAGCGTCGGCTACGCCAAGGGCTTTGACCGGCAGGGCAAGCCCGACGAGGCGCTGAAGGCCGAGGCGGTGCTGCTGGCAAAGAACGCCGATGTGGTGCTGCTGTGCATGGGTCTGGACGAGATCAAAGAGAGCGAGGGCATCGACCGCGCCGACATGAAGCTGGCAGAGAACCAGCTGGAACTGCTGGCGGCTGTGGCAGCGGCAAACCCCAACGTGGTGGTGCTGCTGAGCGCAGGCTCCTCGCTGGAAAGCGGTTGGGCCAAGGACTGCAAGGCGCTGGTCTACGGCTGCCTGGGCGGTCAGGCCGGTGCGGGCGCACTGGTCGAGGTGCTGACCGGTGCGCAGAACCCCTGCGGCAAGCTGGCGGAGACTTGGGCGCGCAGCTACGCCGACACCCCCGCAAAGGCGCATTTCGGCGGCGACGGTCCCACTGTGGAGTACCGCGAGGGGCTGTATGTGGGCTACCGCTACTACGACACTGCCGGTGTGCCCACCGCCTTCCCCTTCGGCTACGGCCTGAGCTATACCAGCTTTGCGTACAGTGACCTGAAAGCAGACGAAAACGGCGTGACCCTGACTGTCACCAACACCGGCAGCTGTGCAGGTGCCGAGGTGGTGCAGCTGTATGTGGCAAAGCCGGATGCAAAAGTTTTCCGCCCCGTCAAGGAGCTGAAGGGCTTTACCAAGGTGCAGCTGGAAGCCGGAGAGAGCAAGACCGTCACCATCCCGCTGGACGATAAGGCGTTCCGCTACTGGAACGTCAAGACCGACCGCTGGGAGGTGGAGGGCGGCAGCTATCAGCTGCTGGTGGGCGCTTCCAGCGTCGATATCCGCTTGACTGCCGCCGTCACGGTGGCGGGCACCGGCGCACCCGACCCCTACGCGGGCAAAAATCTGGAGCATTACCGCACCGCACAGGTGCAGAACGTGCCGGACGCGGAGTTTGAAGCGCTGCTGGGCCATGCCATCCCGGAAAACAAAGTACGCATCGACCGCAACATGACGCTGGGCGAGATGGGACACGGACGCAGCCCCACCGGCTGGCTGGCAGCGGCGGTACTGGGTACCCTGCTGCGCCGCAGCATCAAAAAAGGCAAGCCCGACCTGAACATCCTGTTCCAGTACAATATGCCTTTGCGTGCGCTGGCCAAAATGACCAATGGCGCTATCAGCATGGGCATGGTGGACGGCATCGTGATGGAGCTGCGGGGCTTCTGGATCATCGGCCTTGTGCGGGTGATTTTTGAGGCCGTGAAGAACCTCGTGCTGAACAGCCGCATGGAAGAGCGCTTGAAAAACAGCTGAAAGGAAGCAGGCTATGAATTTCTGGAATAACTTCGCGGCAAAGCACCCTGCCGCTGCCAAGTGGGTGCGCGAGGGCGGTCTGTTCGTCATCGTGTCCAACCTCATCACCGTGTTCAAATATCTGCTTCTGCAGTTCCTGCCCAAGGCATTTGCAAGCCTGCCGGTGGTGGACTTCGGCTGGCCGGGCATCGACATCACCCTGTTCGGCGAGACCTTCAAGTGGAACATCCTCGGCTACGATGCCGCCCACGGCGGCCTGCCCTACTTCTGCGCCTACATGATCGCCATGGTCATCGGCGAGTGCATCAACTTCCCCATCCAGCGCAACTTTGTGTTCCGCAGCAAGGGCAATCTGGCAAAACAGATCGGCTGGTATGTGCTGGCCTTCTGCGTCATTACCTGCATCGTCAACTCCATCAACTGCATCTGGGTGGCAGTGGCTGGTCTGCTGGTACCGGACTTCATCTACAACATCGGCACCACCGTCCTCAACGGCGGCATCTCCATGGTCATCTTCTTCTTTGTGAATAAGATCATCTTCCCGGAGGGCGAAAAAGCCGCCAAATAATAAGACATCTCCTTCATTTTCTTCTTTTCATCATAAACCAGAAGGGCTGCTCCGTTCTCCGGGGCAGCCCTTTTGGTTTGAAGGGGAGCACCCCCTCAGTCATCTTATTTTTGTTTTTCTGCACAAAATGTTCTGCGGGCAGGGTTTTCCTCTTGACAAGCGGGCAAATGTTTCGTACTATATTTAGTAGTATGGAATCAAAGACGCTGTACGCAGGTTTCAGTGTGACCCTGTACCCGTTTCAGGCAAAGCGTGCCTGTTTGATATAAAATGGAACCGTAAAGAGAAAAGCCGTATGCTTTTGCCCGTGCCGCCGGTTTTGGGTGGTGCGTATGGTTTTGGTGTCACTTTTTGCATTGAAAGCTCTTTCTATATCATTGCCCGTGTCCTGCTGCGCAGCGTCTCCTGCTTTTAATTTTGCATTGAATTGAAACAAAGGAGAGTGAACGCAATGACCGCGATCGGAGTGATCGTGGCCTTGATCGTTGCTGTTGTCGGTGTGGCTGCGGGCTATTTTATTGGTTACAACAACCGTAAAAAGACTGCCGAAGCCCAGATCGGCAGCGCCGAGGCCGAGGCTACCCGGCTGGTGAACGAGGCGATCAAGACCGCTGACCAGAAGCGCAAGGAAGCGGTTCTGGAAGCAAAGGACGAGGCTTTCCGTCTGAAAGCCGAGGTCGATGCCCAGAAGGCAGAGGCCGACAAGGAGATCAAGCAGCGCCGTGCGGAGATCAGCCGTCAGGAGAACCGCATCGACCAGAAGGAGACAGCGCTGGACCGCAAGACCGAGGCGCTGGAAAAGAAGGAAGAAGAGCTGAAAAAGCGCGCTGCCGAGGCCGAGGAGCGTCTGGCAGAGATCGACGCTTTGCGCGCCAAGGAGATGGAGCGTCTGGAAACGCTGGCCGGCCTGAGCCAGGAGGACGCCCGCGAAGTGCTGCTGCACAAGGTGGACGAGGAGCTGACCCACGAAAAGGCCGTGCGCGTTGCCGCCTACGAGACCGACCTGAAGGAAAACTGCGATAACATCGCCCGCAACCTCATCGGACAGGCCGTCAGCCGCTGCGCTGCCGACCATTGCAGCGAGACCACCGTCAGCGTGGTGCCGCTGCCCAGCGATGAGATGAAGGGCCGCATCATCGGCCGCGAGGGCCGCAACATCCGCGCACTGGAGACCGCTACCGGCGTGGATCTGATCATCGACGATACCCCGGAGGCCATTACCCTGTCCTCCTTCGACCAGACCCGCCGCGAGGTGGCCCGCATGACGCTGGAGCGCCTGATCGGCGATGGCCGTATCCACCCCGCCCGCATTGAGGAGACGGTGGAAAAGTGCCGCCACGATCTGGAGCTGCAGATGAAGCGCGAGGGCGAGCGTGCGGTGATGGAGCTGGGCATCCACGGCCTGCACCCCGACCTGATCAAGCTGATCGGCCGGCTGAAGTACCGCACCAGCTTTGGCCAGAACGCCCTGACCCACAGCATGGAAGTGGCTTGGGTGGCCGGTCTGCTGGCAGGCGAGATGGGCGTGAACGTTACCATGGCGCGCCGCGCCGGTCTGCTGCATGATATCGGCAAGGCACTGGATCACGAGATCGAGGGCAGCCACGTCCAGATCGGCGTGGACATCTGCCGCAAGTACAAGGAGAACACCCAGATCATCCACGCCATTGAGGCACACCACGGCGACGTGGAGCCCAAGACCCCGCTGGCCTTTATCATTCAGGCCTGCGATGCCATCAGCGCCGCACGTCCCGGTGCCCGCCGCGAGAACGTGGAGAGCTATGTCAAGCGTCTGGAAAATCTGGAGGAGATCTCTTCCAGCTTTGAGGGCGTGGAGCAGGCCTTTGCCGTACAGGCAGGCCGCGAGGTGCGCATTCTGGTCAAGCCCGACGTCATCAGCGACGATCAGGTCATCCTGCTGGCACGCGCTATCGCCAAAAAGATCGAGGATACGCTGGATTACCCCGGCCAGATCAAGGTCAACGTCATCCGCGAGAGCCGCGCTGTGGAGTACGCAAAATAAACCCTTTTCTGCAGGCTGCCGTGTTTTTTGCACGGCAGCCTGTTTTTTTGCGCCAAAATGATTGCATTTCCTGTTAAAAAAAGGTATCATGGATGCAGAAGAAAGCAAAAAGCAACGACCCCGGAACAGAAAGGAGCATCGTTCTATGAAAAACTGGAAGAAATTACTGGCCTGCCTGCTGGTCGGCCTGATGGCACTGACCGTGTTCACCGCCTGCGATGCCAGTGTAGGCGCACCCATGGGCCCCAAGCGCTCGGACGCCGAAAGCGCAAAGGCGCTGTGCGATAAATTCAAAATGACATACAACGTGGAAATGACTTACAACGAGGACCTGAGCGAAAAAGCCTATACCATCGCAAGCTGGGTCGCCGGCACTGAGCCGTCCTGCCAAACGAGCAAGGACAAACTTTATCGCTGGGCCCATGTAGACAATGTTGTAAAAACCTATCTGGAGAAGAAGAGCTACGCCACTGCGTTTGAAAACATGGGCATGGGCATTCTGGGCACTGATACCTTTACCCCGGGCTTTGACTGGAAGCCGGACGCCGACGACCCCTCGGACATTATCTTTGTCCTGCCGAAGGACGGCACTTATCCCGAAGCTATGACCAAGGCCGCAGAGGGCAAGACCAAACTGGGCGTTGCCTATGTGGTAAAGGACGGCGTAAGCTACGCTGTGGTGCTGTTTGGGTGAATTTCATTACAACAAACAAAGCAGCCGCTGCACGAGAAAGTGCAGCGGCTGCTTTGTTTGTGCTGGGATACGATCAGCCCTTCAGGAAAGCCGGCAGGGGCTTGCCCTCCTTGAGCCACTGGTGATACTCGGCGGTGGCGGCAAATTCCACGTCACCGGCAGAGTTCAGCGCGGTCTCTACCGAGTCCTGCACCACGCCGATGATGAAGCCCACGCCCACCATCTGCATGGCGATGTCGTTGGAGATGCCGAACAGCGAGCAGGCCATGGGGATCAGCAGCAGGGAGCCGCCGGCCACGCCGGAAGCGCCGCAGGCACCCAGAGCGCTCATGGCGCTCAGCACGATGGCGGCGGGCAAAGACACCTGAATGCCCAAGGTGTTAGCCGCTGCCAGCGTCATGATGGTAATGGTGATGGCGGCACCGTCCATGTTGATGGTAGCGCCCAACGGGATGGACACGGAGTACATATCCTTGTCCAGATCCAGCTTTTCACACAGGGACATATTCACAGGGATGTTGGCGGCAGAACTGCGGGTGAAGAAAGCGGTCAGGCCGGATTCCTTCAGGCAGCGGAATACCAGCGGGTACGGGTTGCGGCGCAGGTAGATGAACATGATGAAGGGGGAAACGATCAGCGCCATGAACAGCATGGTGCCCACCAGCAACGCCAGCAGCTTGCCGTACTGGGTAAAGATGGCCAGACCGTTGCCGGAAACGTTGGTGTACACCAGACCCATGATGCCGAAGGGGGCCAGATTGATGATCCAGCGCACGATCTGAGAAACGGCGTCGGCGGTGTTTGCCAGAAAGACCTTGGTGCTCTCTGCGCCGATGTTCTTCATGGCAATGCCGAACATACAGGCCCAGAACAGAATGCCAATGTAGTTGCCGTTCATCAGGGCGCTGACGGGGTTGGCCACAAAGTTGGTCAGCAGGGTGCTCAGCACTTCGCCCAAGCCCTGCGGGATCACATCGGACTGTGCCGCATCGGCCAGTACCACCGTGACCGGGAACATAAAGCTGGTGATGACCGCAATGGCTGCCGCCAGAAAGGTGGTGAGCATATACAGCCAGATCACGGTGCCAAAGCGGCGGTCCAGCTTGGACGAGCCCTGTGCCAGTGCGCTTGCCACAATGACGAACACCAGCACCGGGGCAATGCCCTTCAGTGCACCGACGAACAGGTTGCCCAGCTCGCCGACCCAACCTGCGCCCGGCGCAACAAGCGCCAGCACCGAACCGACTGCCAGGCCGATCAGGATGCGCAGGATCAGGCTGGTCTGGTTGTATTTTGCTACAACCGCTTTCAAGGTTTTCATATCGTAACACTCCTCTTACACTGTACGCCCAGTGCGTACATTTTCCTGTTTCTTGTGCGAGAACAGTTGTCATTATAGCATATACGGCAAAAAAGAGGAAGTGTTTTCAGGCATTTTGACGCCTCAAATCACGTTTTTTGTAACCTTTTGCAAAATTGCCCTGAAAACTGTACTTGTATAAAATACAGTTTTGCGGTTTTGACGAGGAACAGAACCCTCTCAGGGAAGTACCCCTTCGGTCTGCATCCCCGGCTCCCCCGCCATACCAAATTTACGTATAGTGCAATTTTTAGTTGCCAAACTATTGTCTTTTTCTGGAAAGTATTGTATACTCATCCTGTTCAATGCAAGTGTTGCTTGCCAAAATATCCGCATATTTGAAAAGAAACACTTGTCAATACAGACGAGAAAGAGAGGACACCCCTATGAACGAGACCGTAACCAAGCGTTTCCTGCTTTACTTCCGCCTGATGCTGCTGGTCTGGATCCTGATCGCAAACGCCGTCATCCACCTGACCGGCATGGAGTACAGCTGGCTGATCTTCCTGAGCAACATCATGATGTTCACGCTGGAGGGCGATGTGAAGGATCGCCTTGTCACCGTGGAGCTGGGCGGCCTTGTGGGTCTGGTGCTCACTGTGGCGGCGCTGCTGTCCATCAGTGCCCTGACCCCTGTTCTGGGCGATTTCCTCGGCTTTATCCTGCCGCTGGCCGTGGTGCTGTTCATCCTCATCATCCTGCACCCCTACGCACCCAAGGTGCTGAACAATGTGGGCTTTGCCTACCTGACCGCCGCCTGCATCGACAGCGCAGCTTTTGCAGCGAATCTGCCTCTCTTCTTCGGGGTGTACATCGTCGGCTCTCTGGTCTTCAACGGCGGCTGCGTGCTGCTCCTGAAGCCGGCCCGTTATCTGGCCGCCCGGAGCATCAAGAACGACGTCAAGGCTGACG
>OLFE01000633.1_pt1 | contig 12001 bp, 9 predicted proteins | sample 1608591 | NCBI WGS metagenome assembly OLFE01 (sample SAMN02674887, study PRJEB24791) | human gut metagenome, SKBSTL062 | isolation source: stool | host: Homo sapiens | place: USA
TTATCGTAGGTACGACCATGTGCTTCTCGCCCGACATCGTCGTCCGGGAAAAGACGACCGAACCGGTCGAAACGATCTACCTCGACGAACACGGCCGAACCATCGCCGACCACATCCAGCGGCGCATCGTCAGCTCCGAGAGCCGTCAGACGACCCAGACCACGATTCCCTTCGTCAAGGACAACGAATTCGATTACAGCTGGCTCACGGGCGGCAACCGCACCCTCACTTGGATTCTCTACGTCGTCGTGGCGATCCTGGTGGTCACGGCCGTTTCGAACGGCGCCAACCTCACGGACGGACTCGACGGCCTGGTGACGGGGGTATCGGCCCCGATCGTACTGGTGCTGGGCATCCTGGCCTATCTCTCCGGACACATCGTCTATGCCGACTACCTGAACATCATGTACATTCCGGGCAGCGGCGAACTGGTCGTCTTCGCAGCGGCGCTGGCCGGTGCGCTGGTCGGCTTCCTCTGGTACAACAGCTTCCCGGCACAGATCTTCATGGGCGATACCGGCTCGCTCTCCATCGGCGGCATCATCGCCGTCTTCGCTCTCTGCATCCGCAAGGAGCTGCTGCTGCCCCTTCTCTGCGGCATCTTCCTGGTCGAGAGCCTCTCGGTCATGCTTCAGGTGAGCTACTTCAAATACACCAAACGCAAATACGGCGAAGGACGCCGCATTCTGCTCATGTCCCCCCTGCACCATCACTACCAGAAACAGGGTTTCTTCGAAACCAAGATCGTCACCCGTTTCTGGATCGTGTCGCTGCTGCTGGCGGCCATTACCCTGGTAACGCTTAAAATCCGATAACCCCATGAAAAAAATAGTTGTCCTGGGCGGCGGCATCAGCGGCTACGGCTCCGCGATCCTCGCCAAGAAGAAAGGATTCGACGTTTTCCTCTCCGACAAGGGGCGGATCGCCGACCGCTACAAAGCCAAGCTCGACGAGTGGCAGGTTCCCTACGAGGAAGGCGGCCACACCGAGGAACGCATCCTTGCGGCACACGAGGTCGTCAAGTCGCCAGGGATCCCCGAAACGGCCCCCATAGTGCGGAAAATCCGTGCGGCAGGCATTCCCGTCATTTCGGAAATGGAGTTCGCGGGCCGTTACCTGGGCCGGTCGAAATGCATCTGCATCACCGGCTCGAACGGCAAAACCACCACCACGTCGCTCATCTACAAGATCATGCGCGACGCCGGGCTGAACGCCGCCCTGGGCGGCAACATCGGCGAGAGTTTCGCCTACTCGGTCGCTACCGGCGATTACGACTGGTACGTACTGGAGTTGAGCTCGTTCCAGCTCGACGGCATGTTCCGGTTCCGCGCCCATATCGGCGTGCTGACGAACATCACGCCCGACCACCTCGACCGTTACGACTACTGTTTCCAGAACTACGTGGATGCCAAGATGCGCATTACGCAGAACCAGAATTCGCGCGACTTCTTCATCTATTCGGGCGACGACGAGGTGATCTGGCAGCAGTTGCCCAAATACGACCTGCGGATGAAGCAGCTCCCCTTCGCGGCCAAAAACGCCGTGGCGAGCGGCGCAGGCGATGCGTTCCTTCTGGACGGAAAATTCACCGCAACTGTCGGCCGGGAGTCGGTGGAGATCGACACGGCCAAAATGCGGATTCCCGGGCTGCACAACGCTTATAATGCTATGGCGGCGGCGCTCGCAGCGCTCGCGGCCGGAGTATCCCCGATCCGCATCCGCAGCTCCATCTACGACTTCGCGCCGGTGGAACACCGGCTCGAACCCGCCGGAGAGATCGGCGGCGTGGCCTACATCAACGACTCGAAAGCCACCAACGTCGATTCCACGTGGTACGCACTGGAGAGCATGAAACGTCCCGTAGTCTGGATCGCAGGCGGTACGGACAAAGGCAACGACTACGAGCCGCTCAAGCGGTTCGCCCGCGAAAAAGTGCATACGCTCGTCTGCATGGGCATCGACAACCGCAAGCTGGTCGAAAGTTTCACGGGCATAATTCCCGAAATCATTTCGACCGATTCGCTCGACGCGGCGATGCAGGCGGCCCGCAAAGCTTCCCGTCCGGGCGACGTGGTGTTGCTTTCACCGGCCTGTGCGAGCTTCGACCTCTTCAAAAATTACGAAAACCGGGGCGAACTGTTCAAACAGTGGGTCGCCGAACACGCGAAATAATAAGATGGAAGCGGAAAAACAGACGGAGAAAACGGCCGGCAATCCGAACACAGAGGGTACGACTGTGCAGACCGACGCACCCGGACAGGAGCCCGGCATGAAACTCTTCGCCGGGGACAAGGTGCTGTGGATCATTATCGCGGCACTGGCCGTCATTTCCGTACTGGTGGTCTATTCCTCGACGGCGAAGATGGCCTACGATGCGCATACGGCTCGTTCGACGGCCCACTTCCTGCGCCAACAGCTGCTGATCCTTTTCGTCTGCGTTCCGCTGATCATCATCGTACACAAGATCAACTCCCGGATATACAACCACCTGGCGCTGGTCGCCTATGCAGGCAGCGTTCTGCTGACGCTGGCCGTCTATTTCATCGGCGCCACGACCAACGGCGCCGCCCGCTGGATTCCGCTCGGTCCTTTCCAGTTCCAGCCTTCGGAAGCACTCAAGGTCGCCACCGTACTGTTTCTGGCCCGGCAGCTCGCCGGCCGGCAGAGCGTGATCGACAAATTACGGATCATCCCCTCGCTCAACCCGCTGCGGTGGAAGCGCCCCGACCAGCGCAAAATCTGGCGCGAGGGCACGTGGCCCATCCTGGCCCCCGTCCTGCTCTCCTGTGTAGTGATCTTCCCGGCCCACACCTCGTCGGCCGTGCTGGTCTTCTTCGCCTCGTGGGTGATGATGCTTATCGGACGGGTGAGGATCGGTGAACTGATGAAACTGCTGGGCCTGGCCTTCGCCGCCGTAATGCTGGCCGGCCTGCTGAATCTGGGCCGCAGCGAAACGGCCGGCGGCCGCGTGGAAACCTGGATCGACCTCTGGACCAAGCCCCAAACCGAAAAGCCGATCGACCAGCTGACCGACACCGAGCGTTCGATGATCGCCATCCACAACGGCGGCATCCTGGGCGAAGGCGCCGGACAGAGCGCCATGCGCATAGAGATGATCCACCCGGAAAGCGATTACGCCTACGCCTTTTTCGTCGAGGAGTACGGTATCGTCCTGGCGCTGCTGCTGCTGTTGCTCTACCTGTGGATCTTCTTCCGTGCCATCGAAATTTTCCGACGGTGCGGCACGGCATTTCCGGGTCTGCTGGTCCTGGGATTGGCCCTGTTGATTACCTGCCAGGCGCTGCTGCACATCATGGTAACGGTAAACCTGATTCCCGAAACGGGACAAACCCTGCCGCTCATCTCACGCGGCGGCTCCTCGACGATCTTCACGGCTATCGCCCTGGGCATGATCTTGAGCGTCAGCCGACAGAACGACGAACAATCGCACGACATGCCCAAATCGGAAAGCATCTATGAGAAATAGCCCGCGACACTTCCCCACCGAAACCGCCGTTCCCGAGGGATCGATGCAACTACCGACCTCCGGTTCGAAGACCGTCGGACAACCCGCAGCCGCACACTACCAGCTTCGGCTCTGTTCCGACATCCTGTCCCGAATCGTCAGCACAACGGAAAATCCGAATCTGCCGGAGCCACCGAGCCTCCCGACATCGGATTTTGCCTGTACGATATAATTGAAAAAACGAAATGGAAGCGATCAGATTAGACAAATACCTCTGGGCCGTACGCATCTTCAAGACCCGCAGCGACGCGGCCGAAGCCATCCGCCAGAACCGGGTGCTGGTGAACGACGCCTACGCCAAACCTTCGCGCGAAGTGCGGATCGGCGACCGAATCGCCGTCAAACGGATGCCCGTGACCTATCTCTTCGAAGTCGTGGGCTACGTGTCGAGCCGCCAGCCGGCCAAGAACGTCCCCGACTACTGTCGCAACATCACTCCGCAATCGGAACTCGACAAGCTCAACATCCCCCGCGAAACGGTCTTCGTCTTCCGCGACCGGGGTACGGGACGTCCGACCAAAAAGGAGCGGCGCGAACTGGACAGCCTTATGGAGGAGATATATTTGGAAGAAGAGGAAGAGTAACCAAAGAAATATAATACTTATCGGACAATAATTCCATTCAAACGAACTTTTTTTTCACAATAATGTTATTTTTGCAGTATGGGAAACGGCAGAAACCTTCAACTTAAATAAAAATACCATTATGAAAAAATCTTTACGTTTTTAATCGGTTTGTCCCTGTGGACCTTGACTGCGACAGCACAAGAACCGGTCGCCGAAACGACCTCTCCCGTTGCGACGGAAACGGATTCGCTGCAGCGGGTCGTCGATGACCTATCCCAGCAATTACGGCACCAAAAGAACGAGGAACTCGATCGCAAAATATGGAAAAACAGGTCCAAGTACTTCAACCTCGGTTACGTAAAACAATCGCTCGTATTCAAGGATTTCGGCGACGAGAAGCTGAAAAACGATTTCGGCGTGTCGATCAGTTGGGGTAAAACCTATTTTACCTGCACAAAAAACCGTTGCTCGGAATGTTGAAATTCGGTCTGGACTGGAGCTGGGTCGATCTGAACTATTCGAAATACACGATCTCCGAATCGGAAGAGCCGGGTTCGGGTTCCGTCGGCGACATTATGGATGAAACGATCGACATCGGCAATCATCAGCTGGAATACGGCATGCAGGTCGGTCCTTCGATTACGATCAACCCGGTTCACGAACTGAAAATCAGCCTCTATTTCCGACTCACGCCCTCCTACTCGATGATGTACCTCGACGATAGTTTCAACTCCAACTTCGCCCTGTTCTACAGCTTCGGCGGATCGGTGGCCTGGAAAGTGATTTCGGTCGGCGTGGAAGGTCGCTGGGGCCAGGCCAAATACAATGGATTCTCACTCGAAGATGCAGACCTGGAGGGCATCTCATCGACCAAAACGAAACTGAAAACCAACTCCGTCCGTTTCTACGTCGGATTCCGCTTCTAAAAAGCGCCGACCGCAATAACGAAGAAACGCGCCGCTGAATATCAGCGGCGCGTTCTTTGTGTTGAGCTACCTGGATTCGAACCAAGAATAACAGGACCAGAATCTGTTGTGTTACCATTACACCATAGCTCAATGTCCTTTCGGTGATGCAAAAGTAGAACTTTATTTTTCAACTGCAAAGAAAATTCCGAAAAAAATTTATACTTTTGTTCATAACCCCTTTCGGGAAAAACGGCCTGCAAAAGTAAAACAACACATAAATCAACCAATTATGGGAATCAAATTCCGTCTTATCGTCATGAACTTCCTGCAGTACGCGATCTGGGGTTCGTGGCTCATTTCGCTGGGCGCCTACCTCGGCGGAGGTCTTCAGTTCACAGGGTTGCAAATCGGCAGTTTCTTCGCTACGATGGGTATCGCATCGCTCTTCATGCCGGCCCTCATGGGTATCATCGCCGACCGCTGGATCCCCGCGCAGAAGCTGCTGGGCATCTGCCAGCTCATCAGCGCCGGGTTCCTCGTCGCAGCCGCCTCGCAAACCGCCTACGGCCCCCTGTACACCTGCATGTTGATGAGCGTCATGTTCTACATGCCCACCATCGCCCTCTCGAACTCGGTAGCCTACAATGCCCTCGACCTGGCGAAACTCGATGCCGTGAAGCACTTCCCGCCCATCCGGGTCTGGGGTACGGTCGGCTTCATCGCCGCCATGTGGTTCGTCGATCTGGTTCAGATAGGCGGCGTACAGATCAAACTGACCTATTGGCAACTGTACGTTTCGGCCATCCTCTCCCTGATTCTCGCGATCTACTCCTTCACGTTGCCGGGCTGTCCGGTCAGTCATGCCCGGAAAAGCCAATCGTGGATCGACACGCTCGGACTCCGCGCATTCGCTCTCTTCAAGGAGAAACGCATGGCGATCTTCTTCATCTTCTCGATGCTGCTGGGCGCCGCTCTTCAGATTACCAATGCCTTCGGCGACAGTTACATTCAGAACTTCGGCACGATGCCCCAATACGCCGACTCGCCCATCGTGCGCCACTCGGTAATCCTGCTCTCGCTCTCGCAAATGTCCGAAACATTCTGCATCCTGCTGATTCCCTTCTTCCTGCGACGCTTCGGCATCAAATGGGTGATGCTGATCTCGATGCTGGCCTGGGTGCTCCGCTTCGGATTCTTCGGTATCGGCAATCCGGGATCGGGTGCCGTTTTCCTGATCCTCTCGATGATCGTTTATGGGGTCGCATTCGACTTCTTCAACATTTCGGGCTCGCTTTTCGTCGAAAAGGAAACTACCCCCGACATCCGTTCCTCGGCGCAGGGTGTCTTTATGATCATGACCAACGGACTCGGTGCTTTCTTCGGCTCCTACGCGGCAGGTGCGGTAGTCGATGCTTTCGGCTGGCCCGAATCATGGTATATCTTTGCGGGTTACGCGCTGGTCGTCGCCATCGTCTTCGCAATGGTCTTCCGCTACAAACACAAGCCCGAAGAGATGGGGGCCGTAAGCCACTAACAAGCAATCCCCGTCACAACAAACGGCCGGAAACTATCACGTTCCGGCCGTTTTCATTTATAATTCAAAGTTCTCAACGCATCAGCACCGAGCTATCCCCGTAACTCAAAAAACGGAAATCGTGCGTGAGGGCGTAGTCGTAAATCCGATGCCAATCATCTCCCACGTAAGCCGACACCAACAACAGCAACGTCGATTTGGGCTGGTGGAAGTTCGTGACGATATTGCGCACGATCCGGAAACGGTATCCCAGCGGCGTAATCATGATCTGCGTGGCGGCCTTGAGTTTCTCGATCCCCTCACGAACCATATAGTCTGACAGTACCTGCAATGCTTCGCGGCCTGTAAACACCTCGGGCAAGTCGTACAACTCCCACTGCCCGATCACGCGGCTCGCATCGGGCGCACCCGAAGTACGGATCCGCCACGCCAGCGCCGTCAAAGACTCCAGCGTTCGGACGGAAGTGGTACCTACCGCCGTAATATTATCCCACTTCTCCAGCAGCCGCTCCACGCTGCTTCGACGGATCTCGAAATGTTCCGTATGCATCGGATGCGCCGCCGCATCGCGGTCTTTCACGGGCAGAAATGTTCCGGCCCCCACGTGCAGGGTCACCTCTTCGAACGAAAACCCCTGCGTCCGCATCCGCTCGATCAACTCCGGTGTGAAGTGCAGGCCGGCCGTCGGAGCGGCCACGGAACCTTCGAATTTCGAATAGACGGTCTGGTAACGGGTATTGTCGATCTCCTGACTCTCGCGGTTCAGGTAAGGCGGGATCGGAATCCGGCCCAGATGTTCCAGCAGTTGTCCGAACGTCAGATCAGCCGTCCATTCGAAGCGGACGATCTGCTCGCGGCCGCCCTCGCCCTCACGCCAGGCCAGCATCCGTTCCGCGCGACCTTCATATTCGAAATCGATCACCAGCGGGCCTTCTTTCCATTTTTTGAGGTTACCCACGATGCAGCTCCAGCGGCACGAACCTTTCACGGCGAACGCCCGCTCGTAATCCGCCGGATCGTGCGGTTCGAGGCAGAATACCTCGATCCGAGCACCCGAAGGTTTGTGCATGATAATCCGCGCCCGAATCACCTTGGTATTGTTGAACACCAGCAGGGTCCCCTCAGGCAGTATGTCGCCGATGTCGCGGAAGCGGCGCTCCGAGATTTCCCCCCGTTCGTAAACAAGCAGCTTCGATGCCGATCGCTCCTCGAGCGGATACTTGGCGATCCGCTCGTCGGGCAGGTCGTAGTCGAAACGGTCTATGTCGATATGTCTTTCCATTTTCAGCATATAGCGGGCACAAAATTAATAAAAATCCCGGTCTTTACGGAAAAAATACCCGGTTTAGACCAGCAAATAAATTTGGCGCTGCGCTCGGCTTTCACTATCTTTGCATCAGATAGAAGGCGGTTCGGACAAGCTCGAACGGGTTCGGCTCGTCGTTCCCTTTTGCTATCTTTACAAAAAATTTCGCTCTGATAGGCTGCGTCCGGATATAAGTCGGCTCGATCCGGCTTCATCGCACGCCAGCACTATCTCGGCCTGTCCAATCGCTGAAAACCATGAAAACCGATTTTCTGGTCATCGGATCCGGCGCCGCCGGACTGAGTTTCGCCCTCAAAGCCGCAGAACACGGCCACGTTACACTGGTAACGAAAGGGAAAATGGACGAGTGCAACACCAACTATGCCCAGGGAGGCATCTGTTCGGTGACCTATGCGCCCGACACGTTCGAAAAACATATTCACGACACCCTGGTCTGCGGTGCCGGCAAATGCGACCCCGCAGCCGTCGAACTGGTAGTTCGCCGGGCCCCGGAGCTGATCCGCGACCTGATCGCCTGGGGCACGAAATTCGACAAGACACCCGACGGACGCTTCGAACTCAACCGCGAAGGCGGACATACCGAACATCGTATCCTCCACCACGAGGACCTCACGGGCGCTGAGATCGAACGGGCCCTGATAACCTCGGTACGCAAGCACCCCAACATCACGGTTCTCGAACACCATTTCGCCATCGACCTGCTGACACAGCACCACCTGGGCGAATTCGTCACCCGCCACACGCGCGGCCTGGCCTGCTTCGGAGCTTACGTGCTGAACCTGGAGAGCAACGAGATCGAAACCGTGCTGGCCAAATTCACCGTCGTCGCTGCGGGCGGCTGCGGCAACGTCTATTCTTCGACGACCAATCCGAGCGTCGCCACAGGCGACGGCATCGCCATGTGCCACCGCGCCAAGGCCATCACCGAGAACATGGAGTTCATCCAGTTCCACCCCACCACGCTCTACAACCCCGGCGAGAAACCCAACTTCCTCATTACCGAGGCCATGCGCGGTTTCGGTGCCATCCTTCGCCTGCCTTCCGGCGAGGAGTTCATGGACAAATACCACCCGATGAAATCGCTCGCACCGCGCGACGTGACGGCCCGGGCCATCTATACCGAAATGACCCGCCGGGGCGAGGACTTCGTCTATCTCGACGTGCGGCACAAAGATCCGGAGCAGACGCGCCGGCATTTCCCGAACATCTATGAAAAATGCCTCTCGCTCGGCATCGACATCACCCGCGACCTGATCCCCGTCACACCGGCGGCACACTACTGTTGCGGCGGCGTAAAGGTCGATCTCAACGGCGAAACCTCGATCCGACGGCTCTATGCCCTGGGAGAAACCTCCTGCACGGGGCTGCACGGCGCCAACCGGCTGGCTTCGAACTCCCTGATCGAAGCGGTCGTCTATGCCGACCAAGCCGCCAAACACGCCACCTCCCGGCTCTCCTCGGTCGAAATCCAGGAGGGTATTCCCGACTGGGATTTCGAAGGCACCCAGCACACCGAAGAGATGCTGATGATCATCCAGTCCAAACGCGAGATGCAGGCCATCATGTCCAACTACGTCGGCATCGTCCGCTCGAATCTCTCGCTCGAACGCGCCCTGCGCCGCCTGTCGATCATCTACGAAGAGACCGAAGAGCTACACAACAAGATCAAGCCCAATCGCGAGCTGTGCGAACTGCGCAACATGATCGCCGTGGCCTACCTGGTCATCAAACAAGGCAGCGCATTGAAAGAGTCGGTCGGCTGCCACTACAACTCCGACTACCCCAAACCGGACAATAAATAATCTGCAAGAGAACTCACCCACAATCTTTATTACCGTTTATGACCTTACAGGAAGAGATCACCCGCCGGCGGACGTTCGCCGTCATCGCGCACCCGGACGCCGGTAAAACGACCCTGACCGAAAAACTGCTGCTCTTCGGCGGCGCCATCCACGTCGCGGGAGCGGTCAAAAGCAATAAAATCAAGAAGGGAGCCACCTCCGACTTCATGGAGATCGAACGTCAGCGCGGTATTTCGGTCGCTACGTCCGTCATGGGCTTCGAATACCAGGGCCGCAAGATCAACATTCTCGATACCCCGGGCCACGAAGACTTCGCCGAAGATACCTACCGCACGCTGACGGCGGTGGACTCCGTAATCATCGTCATCGACGGCGCCAAGGGCGTCGAGTCCCAGACCCGCAAGCTGATGGACGTCTGCCGCATGCGGCAGACCCCGGTGATCGTCTTCGTCAACAAGCTCGACCGCCCCTGCAAGGATCCCTTCGACCTGCTGGACGAAATCGAGAAGGAACTCCGCATCCGGGTACGTCCCCTCTCATTCCCGATTTCGAGCGGCGACACCTTCAAGGGCGTTTACAACATCTACGAGAAGAACCTCACGCTCTTTACGAGCGACGAACGGCAGACGGCCGACGCTTCGACCGTAGAGATCAACGACCTCGCCTCGCCCGAACTGGACGAATACATCTCCGAACGCTACGCCAAGCAACTGCGCGAAGACACCGAACTGGTCGAAGGCGTGTACGACGCTTTCGACCGCGACGCTTACCTGCGGGCTGAGCTGGCCCCGGTCTTCTTCGGCTCGGCGGTCAATAATTTCGGCGTGAAGGAGTTGCTGGAGTGTTTCATCCGCATCGCCCCCTCGCCGCGCCCTGCGCCGACCGAAACCCGGATCGTGGAGCCTGCCGAGGAGAAAATGACAGGCTTCGTCTTCAAGATCCACGCCAACATGGATCCGAACCACCGCGACCGCATCGCCTTCCTGAAAATCTGCTCCGGGACGTTCGAGCGCAACCATAACTACCTGCACGTACGCAGCGGCAAGCAGCTCAAGTTCTCCTCGCCGACGGCCTTCATGGCCGAAAAGAAATCGGTCATCGACTTCGCCTACCCGGGCGACATCGTCGGCCTGCACGACACGGGCAACTTCAAGATCGGCGACACCTTCACCGAAGGCGAAAAGCTCAAATTCACAGGCATTCCCTCCTTCGCACCCGAACAGTTCCGTTATATCGAGAATGCCGATCCGCTGAAATTCAAGCAACTGGCCAAAGGCATCGATCAGCTCATGGACGAAGGCGTGGCGCAGCTCTTCACTTCGTCGCTCAACGGCCGCAAGATCATCGGCACGGTGGGCGCCCTGCAATTCGAAGTGATCGAATACCGCCTGGCGCACGAATACAACGCCGCCTGCCGCTGGGAGCCGATTTCGATCTACAAAGCCTGCTGGATCGAGAGCGACAACGCCGAGCAGCTGGCCGACTTCAAACGGCGCAAACATACGAACATGGCCATCGACAAGCACGGCCGCGATGTATTTCTGGCCGACACCAGCTATGCCCTGGCCCTGGCGCAGGAAAACTTCAAGGACATCAGATTTTACTTCACCTCGGAGTTCTGATCTCGCCAGCGATCTAAAATATAAACCACCCGTGCTACCATTGCACGGGTGGTTTTATTCATAAATAAAAAAACTCTGCCCTGACCGTATCCACGGCATACGGATAATTGAATCCGGATATTCCGATTCGTCGATGGAACCAGAATACCTGCATTTTATGATCAGAATGATACCTCGTAATCGAATTCTTTTCCGGAGAAATTTCATCCCAACCGCAATGATCGCAATAAAACCCGTTGAAAGGCGGATAATTCAACAAGACACAACTGTCTGCACCGACAGGTTTATAGACTTCGTAATAATGCACGGAGTTCCGCAACGGACTCGTTCTGCGAATCAGAATTTCATCCTTACCGTCGAAATCGACATCCTCGAATACAAACGGCCCCCGATCATCCTCACCTTGCAATGTACTGTAATCGAAACACAATGTTCCTTCGGTCTTTCCGACTCCCGGATTGAAGACATATTCCCCTGTTTCATCATACCACCCGGGAATTGAACTTTCATCACAATAATGTTCACAAAAAATATCGTATCGACAACCGGTCGATTCGTTGTAAAACGACAGACGGCACGGCCCTTCAAGTCGGTTTCCCAGTCCCTGTGGAGTATCGAACGCAAATAATCGCCCTTCGACACGATACCCCTGAACATTCGGTTCGTATTCGAAAGAAAACAGATCGGAAGAGCGTCGTGTAGGGAAAGAGTGTAGA
>OLFE01000692.1_pt1 | contig 11031 bp, 10 predicted proteins | sample 1608591 | NCBI WGS metagenome assembly OLFE01 (sample SAMN02674887, study PRJEB24791) | human gut metagenome, SKBSTL062 | isolation source: stool | host: Homo sapiens | place: USA
ACGCACCCTGCCAAAGACCACAGACGATAACGATATGTACAACAGGGCGTTCCCCAGTGCTGGGTATTCGTAAAACAGTTTTCGAGAAATGACACGGCAACTGCATGTCAGGATTGGTTACGAGTACCAGGCTAGGCCGAGGAAGCATCAAGTCCCATGTCCGCACCGTTAAGGTGTTGGGTATGGGGCTTTTTGCATTTCAGGAACGTATACACCTCTGGAAAGGTGTAACACACTAGACTTTGTACCAAAGTCGTGTGCCAAGGGTGCTGCGCCCCTTTGGAATCCCTGCTTACATCGCCTGTGGGCGATGTAGATTCGCCGCACAGAAAGCTCTCACAAAAGGCACACCCGGCTGTCTGCGGCGAGGAGAAGGCACTTCTGCGGAAGTGTAATAACCCACTATGACACTTTCATCCCTGTGGTCTGCAAAGTGTAGTGGGCTCTCCGAGGGGGAAGGGCTGTATAGAGTGCGTTTCGGGCAAATCGCCGCATACGTGTATACGGAAGATGGGTACGCACGTACGCAGTAAATCGGCCAAGTTCTCCCATGTAGAGGGTGTAATTTCGATAAAGAACGTGGTATAATTGACTCAACAAATCGATTTGTGGAGGCGATTATTTATGAAAAAAGAAACCAAGAAATCTATCTTATTCTATGCAGCTTCTGCTCTGTTATATATGGCTTCACTTATTAGCTTCATAAGTGGAAATGATAATTCTATGGCTGTTGTATGGTTGTGTCTTGGTTCATCATTTCTTTGCCTTGGCTCGACGCATCTTTGTTTAGGTTTGTCTCGTAAGAAAAAGGGAAACGACAAAACCGATGCAAGCAATAAATAAATTCCTAGTATATCGCACTCACTCCTAAGCAGGGTTTGGGGCAGGCACGCCCCAACAAGAAGCTGTCCCAAAAGGGCAAGAATTTTCAAGAATTGAAAATTTGTGGCCACGGGACGATTCTTGCTCTCACGAAAACCCATACTTTTTGAAAATCCGCTTTTCGCAGCCAAAGGAGGATGCACCATGAAAAAAGAGATCGAAGCCTTCGTCAACGCAGCCAACGAGCAGGAGTTGGAAGCCGCATGGAATAACCTCTCGGCAGAGGAACAGCGAGTTTTCGAGCAGCTCATGGAGGAAGACTCACCCGAAGATGCACTGGCATTTTTTGCCCAGCTGTATGACGATGCCCCGAAGGAGCAAGCCAGCGAAACCGTGAGCATCTCCGAAAACGAAATCTATTTCAAGCGGCAGCCCTTGACCGAAGAGCAGAAGAAGCACGGCTCCTATGTAGATGAGAACGGCAATCTCCATGTCAAGAACCTGTCTGCATTCTGGATTCCTGAACTGACCACCACGGAGAAAGTCGGTCACACCACCTACACCGTGACCGGCAGCTATGAGGGCAAGGAGTCCTTTTTGAAGAAGCTGGAGCGCATTGTTGCCAAGAACGCCCAGCAAAAATTTGAAGATGAGGGTGCAGACGAATGACAACTGCGTCCAATTCTGCTATACTTGATCCGGTAACCAATCCTGTACTGACAGTTGCTCCACAGAATAAGGAGGACACAACAATGTCTGGAGCAACGAATAAAATCACCGCACTTTACTGCCGACTGTCGCAAGAGGACGCACGGCTCGGCGAAAGCCTGTCCATTGAGAACCAGAAGGTCATCCTTCTGGAATACGCCAAAAAGAACCACTTCCCGAACCCGGTGTTCTTTGTGGATGATGGCTACTCCGGCACGAACTATGACCGTCCCGGCTTTCAGAGTATGCTGGTCGAGATCGAAGCAGGGCGTGTAGGAATCGTTATCACGAAGGATTTGTCCCGACTGGGGCGCAATTCTGCCTTGACTGGTCTGTACACCAACTTCACCTTTCCCCAGTATGGCGTTCGCTACATCGCCATTAACGACAACTACGACACCATTGACCCGAACAGCGTAAACAACGATTTTGCGGGCATTAAGAACTGGTTCAACGAGTTTTACGCCCGTGATACCAGCCGCAAGATTCGGGCTGTTCAGAAGGCCAAGGGAGAGCGTGGAGTACCGCTGACGGTTAATGTTCCGTACGGCTATGTAAAAGACCCGGAGAACCCGAAGCATTGGCTTGTTGACCCGGAAGCGGCTGCGATTGTGAAGCGCATCTTCTCCATGTGCATGGAGGGACGTGGGCCGACCCAAATTGCGAACCAACTGTGGGCAGATAAAGTTCTGACTCCTACCGCCTACAAGTTGAGCCATGGCCGGAGCACAAACGCACCTGCCCCGGAAGACCCTTATCGCTGGGATAAAAGAGCAGTAAGTTTGATTCTGGAACGCCGGGAGTACACTGGCTGCACAGTCAACTTCAAGACCTATACTAACTCTATCTGGGATAAAAAGAGACATCTGAATCCTGTGGAAAATCAGGCTATCTTCCCGGATACACATGAGCGCATTATTGACGATGATGTGTTTGAAAAGGTTCAGGAGATTCGCAGCCAGCGTCACCGTATGACCCGAACAGGCAAGAGCAGCATTTTCTCCGGTATGGTCTACTGCGCTGACTGCGGTTCCAAGATGCAATATGGTTCGTCCAATAACAGGGACTTCAGTCAAGACTTCTTTGATTGCTCTCTGCACAAGAAGAACGGGAGCAAGTGCAAGGGACATTTCATCCGGGTAAAGGTTCTGGAAGGACGTGTGCTGAGTCATGTTCAGCGGGTGACGGACTACATTCTCCGTCATGAAAACTACTTCCGCAAGGTCATGGAGGAGCAGCTTCGTGTGGAAAGCAGCGAAAAGCTGACCGTCCTGAAGAAGCAGCTTGCCCGGAATGAGAAGCGGATTGTAGACCTCAAACGGCTGTTCATGAAAATCTACGAGGACAACGCCAATGGAAAGCTGAGCGATGACCGCTTCGACATGATGAGCCAGAGCTACGATGCCGAACAGAAGCAGCTGGAAGAGGAATCCCTCTCTATCCAACAGGAAATCGAAGTACAGGAACAGCAGATCGAGAATATTGAAAAATTCGTCCAGAAAGCGCACAAATACGTTCATATTGAAGAACTCACCCCTTATGCTCTCCGTGAACTGGTGTCGGCCATCTATGTAGATGCCCCGGATAAGTCCAGCGGAAAGCGGGTGCAGCACATCCATATCAAGTACGATGGGCTGGGGTACATCCCTCTGGATGAACTGGAAGCAAAAGAAAAGGCGTGACCGAAGTCACGCCAAATCTTCCCCCATTGTGGGAATTTTTGCAAATACTGTTTTATGGGAACTCTGCTAGTGGGAACTTCCTGTTTTTCGTTGTTTGCATGATGGGCCTGTTCCGCCTGCCATGCGGCAAACTCCCGCTGACCTTCCTCGCTGTTCCAGCAGGCAAGGATGGCCGGGTAGAATGCCCGCGCCAGGCGGTCGATGACTTCATCGGGATAAGGGGAAGTGTTTGTGGACTTTTTCTTTTTGTTCAAACGCACGCTCCTTTGATCGTCCCACCGTGGCAAATTCGGGCGAGAAAATCAAAGTTCCAATTTTTATCAGGCGCAATGGCGCGGAAGTTTTCCACCCTGCACTTGCGGCTGGTGGCTCATTGATGGCTTACAAGTGCCTGTCGTTATGCGGTCTTTTCTTCTTCAAGGGCTTCTGCAAGAGCCTTTTCCAGATAGGTTTCGATTTCAGTCAGGTAGTTAGCAGGTCGCTGCATTGCGAAGCGGAGAACCTTCTGCTTTTCCGGGTCAGTGAAATAGCTGGGATTGTTTTTGAGCGTTTTCTTCCATGAGTTTTTCATCATTTCGGTCGCACGGCTCAAAGATTTGTAAACCTTCATAAACTCGTCCGGTACATGATAGCACCGAAATTCTTCTGTTTGTGGTGTGGGCATGGGAACGGGTTCCGCTTTTTCTGGTTCAAATTCTGCGCTGGCAGATTCCAACACTTCCAATGCCTCTGGATGCAGGATTTGAGCAAGGACATCTGAACGATGCTCGACACTTGCCTGCACAAGCTTGGACATTTCTTCGTGGGTGAACTTCACTTCGCCGGAAAAGACTTTCTGCTTGATGCCGGGAGAGAGATTATCTGCGATGTCGATGCCTCGTGTATAGTGGCTGGCACGAAGAACGGAGGCACGGCTGACACCGTTTTCCTCTGCGATCCGGTCACAGGTTTTCTTTCCAGAGTGGTGGTTATCACCGTGATCACCACCACTTTTCTTTGCTAAAGTGTACTGATTACCCCGAAAGATTTTTGCAGCTTTCTTTTCAGCTTCATACTGTTTCCCAAGCAGATAGCGTTTCTGTTCGGGGCTCAGGTTTCGCCGTCCCAACTGATTCCGGCAAATCCACGCAATGGCTTCTTCGCGGTTCTCAAATCGGAGCGGCATAGTGGAAAAATAAATCTCAGGATGCTTCTGGAGAATGGCATAACGGTTGTGGCCATCAACAAGTGTATTATTCCACACGATCAAAGGAGAGAGCAGCTTGCCCTCTTTGAGGACGTTTTCTTCAAGCTGCTTAAATTCATCATCGGTCAGAGGAGGAATCTGAGACTGGAACTCCGGGTCGATTTTCAGGTTGATCATACGCACACTCCTTTATCTCTCCTGCTGCGCCGGTTCTTCCTCCCGGAAAAAGGACGCAACATTCTGCTTTGCGGTTTTCAGCTTGAGCAGCTCGTTCTTGGCTTCCTTGTACTGCTCGTAGAACTGTGCCTTTTCGGATGCCAGCTGCGCATACTCGGCTTCCAGTTTCTTCGGGCTGGGCAGCTTGGTGATATCATTTGCCTTGAAATAGGCTGCTGCCGCCCGGTGCGCTGTCAGTTCTGCACGGTGCTGTTCTTCAAAGGCTGCGGGTCGTTTTGCGGCTTTTAACTGTTGTGCGATGTTCTTGGTGCTGGTGTAGGCAGCAGCATGACGGCGCAGCGTCTTGTTGTCTGCCATGCGAGTTTCGAGGTCTTTCACTACGGCCAGCGATTCATGGAACTTGGTGTCAAGCTCTGTGATTCTCTGGTCGAGTGCGACCTCATCGGTCAAGCCCTTTTCTTCTAGGAAAATCAAGGTCTGTGCCATGGCTTTGAGGTTGTGTTTCGTGATCCAACGCTTATAGCCGATGCCCTTGTCCTCGGTCATCCTCGACTGGATGTCGATCAGTTTCCCGATGGTATCCTGCTTGGACTGCACCTTGGTTTTGTGCTCTGCGTTTGCGGTCAGGGTGGCAAGCACTGCTTCCTTGTCGTAGTTGTCACCGAGATGTTTCGCCCGGATAAACTTCTTTCTTCCGGCTGGCAGGTAGCTGAGCCGCCCACGGCTTTTCTTGACCGTGATGCCGTACTGCTGCAAGAGCCTGTCCGAGAAATCTTCAAAGCTCGCTGCATTGTCCAGCACATCCGAGATCTGTTTCCGCAAAGTCTCCTTTGCGGTTTCAAACTCCGTTTGTGTAGGCTGCTGTCCGGCGGCAAGCAGGGCAGCGTTTTCACGGTCGAGTTTCATTTGACTGCGCCGTTTCATCCAGTATTCACGCTCGCTCACACGCTTTTTCGAGCTGAGCAGGTCGATCTGGTACAGCTTGGCATCCTGACACATTTCCATGACTGCGACACGCAGGTGCCGCATGGTCTGGGCTGTGCTGGAATGCTTCATGCCCTCACGCCAGTCACGGGGCTTTTGCATATAGGGCTTGCGCTCCACTTCTCGTGTCCGGACGCTGCCGATCACGATGTGGACATGGATATTTCCCGAATGGTTGTGTCCGTCCGGGTGGGTGCAGACGATAGCAGGATGACCGGGAAAGTTCTCTTTGCAGAAGTTCAGGCCGAGGGCCTGTGCCTTTTCCATCGTCAGCCCATTTTCGGCTGCATCCCGCGGGTCGAAGCTGATGATATACTGGTGACTCTTGATGTCATCCGGGTGGTTGTTCTTGTCGTACTTCCGGTTTGCCAGCAGGCAGGCCATTGCAAACGAGGCTTCGCCGCATTCAAGGGTGTCCAGAATGTACGATTCCCGCAGCTTGGGTCTGCTCTGTTCATCCAGAATTTTCTTGCCGGAAAATTCATCGTGCTGGTAAACCAGATAGGTCTCAGCGGCAGAGTAGTCCGAATTTTTAGAGGCGATATGCTTCAGCGTTGCCATACAGTTTACCCAGAACTTTCTCGGCGTTGAGCCGGAAGGCAGTCAGGTCTGCAAGTTCGTCCAGAAGTTTCGCCCGGAGCTGTTCGGTGTCTGCTCCGCCGGAGTTGAAGTGTCGTGCGAGTTGGTTCAGGTTGCCGCCCACCCTGCTGCACTGGGCAAGCAGAGTGGAAACGGCAGTCAGGGTTTCTTCTCCGCCGCCGGCAACGACAACGGTGCGCTCGATCTTCGCATTGTGCAGCGCACGGCGGATGAGGGTGGACAGGGAGAGATGAAGGAGTTTTGCTGTGCATTGGAGTTCCATCTTTTCAGTTTCCGTCACACGGAACTTGATGATGTGCGTTTTGTTGTTCGGCGTGTCGTGGCGGTGGGTCGTGCTGGGTTTCGTTTTGACATTCGTTTTGTTCATTGAACCTCCTGTCGTTTCGCTAGCTCCTCGGTGGAGCTATGTAAGCACGACACGCCGTTCTTTCGCACCGCAAGGTGCGAATATGAGCAGGGTTTGGGGCAGGTACGCCCCAACAAGATCACATCAAAACTCGCAAGAGTTGCAGATGTGAAGTCCCGGTGGAGCACAACATTTTCAAGAATTGAAAATTTGTGGCCACGGGACGGTTCTTGCTCTCCACCGCTGCGCTCAAAACGCATTTCCGAAAGTTGTTTCCGAATTGTTAAGACGCAAAAATAAGTAGAGAGTTCCGCTGCTCGTGTATGTTGATCGCCGTTTGCTCCGAACGAAGTTCCTGCCCCTGTTTTGCAGCGGCGTTGGCCGAAAAGCCGGTATCACGCTCGGACGGCTCATGAAATTCTCAAGGTACGGCTTCCCCAAAAAGAAAATACCGCCCACGCAGTACAGGCGAAGGATTTTGTCGGGTGAAACAGACGGCAAAATGATCGGGTGTGTTGCGGGGCGGTAAATCTTCGCAGGAAATAAAACCGCACAGAATCGTTTCTTTACAGAAATCGCTGTGGATTTGTTGGGAATGATAACATAAGTATTGATGTGTGTCAACACTTCAGGATAATGAATACATCAGATGAATGAAACACACAAAGTACAAGCAAAAGCAAAGCAATGTTTTAGGAGAATGTTTTAATTTTCGCAGTTCAGGCGGACTTGGACGGTAAACACACCGTCTTTCTTTTTCGTATAGAAGTCACCATGGTTCTCCTGAACGATACGATTTATATTTTTTAGTCCGTAACCGTGATACTCTCCGATGCGGATTCCGCGAGAAGTATCACTGTATGGGTTTTCCAGCCGATAGAAGAGGCTTCGATACTGCTTGCGCAGCTGTAGATGAATGATTCTCTGTTCCGCTGGCAGGTCGCAACAGGCTTCGATGGCATTGTCAAATGTGTTTCCGATAATGATGCTCAAAGACAACGATGAGATCGTCAGGACTTCAGGAATCGTCACATCCAGTTTGACGTTGATGTTATTCCTTTCCGCAATTCGTAAGTAATAATTCAAAAGAGCATCAACAACAGGATTTCCGACCGCAGAAATATTTGTGGAACGCTCGAAAACATCCGTGGCAGCCTGCGCAATCTTGTGAAGTTCTTCGGTATCACCGTGTTCTGCAACTGCCTGCATCGCCAGGATGTATTTCTTCACATCATGCCGCAGAGAACGGACTTCTTCCTGGCGTTCTTTGAGCTGCTGGTAGTATTCCATTTGAAGATTGTACTGCTGTTCGTTGAACTTAACTTTGAATTTTTCCAGTTCATTTTCCCGGAGAGCTTCCACATAGAACACGATCAGGATGTTTATAAGGAGAAGCACCGCCATAAGACCGACCATATAATCCGGGAAATACTCATCCACAGCATGATACTGTGCCACATAACAGACAGCAATACTTGCGATTTGAATCGCAATGATCGGCAGCAGCCATAGGATACGCAGAGCATTTCCTTTTCGGCTGAAAAAATGTGAGATCAGGACTACGAGTGGAATTTGAATCAGGTTTGAAAAAACAACATAGACCAACCGTGCTGCCCCAGCCTGCATTAGAATGTCGGTATCCGGGATACGCAGCCCAATCAGAAGCATTGCAAGCACTTCCACCAAAGCAATCAGTGTGAAGAAAGCTCCGCTTGCAAAAACCGCCTGCCACGGTCGAACCTCATAGAACAGCAATGCAAGGAAAAATCCGCCAACTAAAAGATAGATCGTGCGCTGCGTCACCCAATCCGGGAATAAACTCAAAGCACACTGCCCAGCAATCAAGAGTGCAACATAGGCATAGAACCACCTTGAGACGGGCTCCTTTTTGGGAAACAGCCGACCGATAAAAAGCAGCAACAGGGCAATGTTGGCAAAGCTCCCTGCAAACTCAACGAAATAATAAAGCATCATCTTCCCAAATAAGCGTTGAAGATCTGATTGAACTCCTGACGCTTCCTCCTGCTGATCGGCAGCTGATGTCCGCTGGAAAGAAAAACAGCGGTTCCCGTAGCGTAAACAATGTGTTCCATGTTGACGAGATAACTTTTGTGTGGTGACACAAAGCACCGTTTGGGAAGCTGCTCCAAGGCTTCAGGAATGCTCATTCGCAATGTAAGGTCTTGCTCCTTGCAGTGAATCAGAACTTTATGTCCGTGGCTTTCCAGAAAGTAAATGTCCGATGTTTCCAAGGACATGGTAACACCATCGTATTCGATCGTGAAATGTTTGGAGTTCAGTTCCTGAAGGACGGCATCCATTGCCGCAGCGAACAGCGTCTGATCCAAAGGTTTGACAAGGTAGCGGAATGCAATGCCATATCCCTGCACAGCGTACTCATGCCGCTTCGTGACAAATACCACCAAAGGATGCTTCTCCATCTGAATCAAAGACTGCGCCAGCTGAAAACCGTTGGATGGCATCTCGATATCGAGAAGAAGCAGATCAAAGGATTTCTTCTGCATTTGCAATTCGCTCAGAAGTTCGTTTCCATCCATGTAAGTTTCAATGTCAAAGCAGCCTTGCACATCGTACTGCTGGACGCTTTGAACAATGCCATCAAGGTCTGATTTCTCATCATCGCAGACTGCAACGTGGTACTTCAGCATTTCGACAACCTCCACAAAATAATGTCCTGCTACTATTATAGACTGTGCAAAGGCTCCTTACAAGTAGCCTGACCTACCACTTTTGTCACCAGAACGACCAGTTTTGCCAAACCTCTTGATTTTGCTGAAATTTATGATACAGTGAAGCAAAAATCAGAAGATAAGGTGGCGCAACTGCAATGTGGGAACGCACGCTGTCTCAAAAATCAGTCCGTCTTTTCTGCGAGCAAAAAGTGATAGATGAAGCAAAGGCGGATGCGTATGTCTATGGGTACGAGTTGCTCATATCATCTGTTGTGAGCGTTCTGCTTGTTGTTTTAATCGCTGTTGTGTGTGGTGATGTGCGGTACGCACTTTCATTTTTGATTGGGTTTATCCCACAGCGAATCTACATTGGCGGATACCATGCAACATCGCACACCAGATGCTATTTGGCATTCTCTGGACTGGCACTTATCTGCATTTTGCTAAGTAAGGCAATCGCAGCAAATCACCTTTTCCGTATCCTGACAACAGTAGCTCTTTTGGGCATCTCTATCTTTCTCTCACCTATCGAAGCAAAGAATAAGCCTTTAAGTGAAAAGAAGCGGTCAAGTTACAAGATGGTCGCATCTGTTCTTTCGTCAATAGATTTCCTGCTTGCCATTTTTAATGTGCTTCCGTATACACGTCATGTAGTTTGCTACTATCTCTCCAAATGGGTATTGATTGTATTCTCAACAATTCCTTTGGTTCAACAAAAATTTAATGCCAACTTTTGTAGATAGGGAGACTAACTATTAAAAGTCAAGCCCCAAAATGAAAAAATCCGCCAACCGACCGCTGCCCCTGACAAACAGCATTCAAATGCTGGAATCAGAGCAGCGAGGGCGACGGAGAGAACAGCAAAGCAAGCCCAGCCAGCCCTCGCACAAACAGGATAGCATTTGAATGCTTCGGTTCGTCAAGGGTTCGCTGCGCCAGCTAAGTTTCTGTTGGAATTAGCTCAGGCTCAGGAGAAAATCATGCAGCTGCAAGATATGCTTTCCCGGATTTCTGTAAGGCATAAATCAACCGAACGAGTTTCTTCATGGCATGGGACAGGGCAACATTGTAGTGTTTTCCTTCGGCACGTTTTTTGGCAAGGTATTCAGCAAAGACAGGATTCCAGTAGCAGACGTACTTAGTTGCGTTGTAAAGGGCATGTCGCAGGTAGCGGGAGCCACGTTTTTCCATGTGAGCATAGCAGTTCGTGAGTTTTCCGGACTGGTATGTAGATGGAGAGCAGCCAGCGTAAGCAAGAATTTTGTCAGGAGAACTGAAATTGGAGAAATCCCCGATTTCTGCAAGGATCACAGCAGCGGAGTTTACTCCCATGCCGGGAATCGAGAGAATTGGTGGATTGAGCTCATCTATGATTTTCTGAATAGAATCTTCGATTTCGTTGATCTCGGAGGCAAGTTCTTGAATGAGTTTAATGGTATGCTTCAATTCCAGAGATTTAGCAGGCATGACAGAGCCAATAGAAGCTCTGGCTGCCTCTCGAATCTGGATGGCTTTCTCTTTTCCGTAGCGTCCCTTGGACGCTGTTGTAAGAAGGTTTGTCAGCTTGGTAAGATGGACTTCTGAAATTTGCTTTGCACCGGGATATTCGCCGAGAAGTGCGTAGATTGAAGTGCCATGGATAGACGAAACAAGCTGTTCCAATTCGGGAAACAGAATCGTAGCCAATCTGGACACCGATTGCTTTAGTTTAGCGCGTTCCTGAACTTTATCAAATCGGTATCTTGTTAGTGACTTTAGCTCTTCGTTATGGTATGCTATATCCGTGTAGGACTTGAGGTCTACATCGGACAATAGCATAGTTGCAATCGTTCT
>OLFE01000713.1_pt1 | contig 10686 bp, 7 predicted proteins | sample 1608591 | NCBI WGS metagenome assembly OLFE01 (sample SAMN02674887, study PRJEB24791) | human gut metagenome, SKBSTL062 | isolation source: stool | host: Homo sapiens | place: USA
CCAACAGGGTAAATAGTACCCTCGAAAAGTACCCTGTAAACGAAGAAAGTTCGGTCGAAAAGTTCGGTGTAAACACAAAAGAGTTCGGTGTAAATGAAGAAAGTTCGGTCGAAAAGTTCGGTGTAAATGCGGATAAGTTCGGAGATACATCGGAAACACAGAAGAAAGTCAGTAAAACTGCACAAAAGATAATCGACCTCGTTATTTCAGATCCTTCAATCACAGCTGATAATATGGCCAACAAGATTGGTGTAACTAAACGCGCTATAGAGAAAAATATCAAGAGCCTTAGGGGTATGGGAATTTTGGTTCACGAAGGTTCAGACAAGGCTGGTTATTGGCGCATTATTGTTAAACCATAAACAGAACAACAAACCTATGGAGACCTCTTTCATACCACTCTTTGCAATCATAGCCGTTTTGATTATCGCCTTTTTGTTTGCCTCTTTGCCACAGGTAAACCATAAAACGCGATACCGAGTGCTTTATGCAATAGCCATTATCATGCTATTAGCTGTTATCCCTATTAGTGAATATATGGCTGGTGGCATACAAAACTCAAGTAACAATTATCTGCTTGTCCTAATATTCGATATTGCAGTAGGATATTTCTGTATGTACATTGCTGCTTTGCTAAAATTCAACGTTCTTAAACGAAAGAACCAAGCATTAGAAAACGCCTTGACAGAAAAGCAACAAGAAAATGTAGCAATCCTATTGGAGCATCAAAACGAAAAACAACAAGCACTCCGGCAAAGAGAGCTTGAATGGTTAGCTGGGAAAATAAAGATGTTTACCGAAGAAGAACAGGAAGCTATTCTTGCCAGTGCTCTATCATTTGCTGAACATGACTTGATAGTTGCTCCCTCAATAAGCATACAACCTAAAGAAACATGTAGTCAGCAAGAACTAATGTACTTTGTCTGCTCTGCTTTTTACAATATGGATAAAAGTCGTAGTGAAGTTGTGGGTTTCTTATATAAAGTTTTTCCTCTCTATTTTCCAGCAGGAGAAAGTGCATTGGCTAAAAAGATGCCGGGATTGGAAAAAGTAAAAGAGAGGAGAGAGAAAGAATGTAATTAGCGCATATTTTCAAACCATAGAATAGAATTAAAATGAATAATACACTTATAGATAATTCCATAGAAGCACTTTCAATGACAACAACATTGAGAAAATGCTTAGCCATTGATGGTATTAAAACAGTTAGTATTGCCACAGGCTATTGGGATATTCCCGGTTTAGCTATACTACAAGAAAATTTGAGGTCTTTCATTGAAAAAGAAGGAACAACGCTTCGTTTACTTATAGGAAAAGACCCTTATATATACGTAAATCAATTAAAGTCACCTAAATATAAAGATGCAAATTATCCGCTGGACTTCATAAAAACTGATATCCACGAACTTAATGTTACTGAGGAATATAAAGATGCTATACGTCTGCTTCTTGATTATTGTACGGAAAACAATGATTCAAAGATTCAGATTCGTGTATTTCGAAAAAATGAAAATGACGAAACTCAATTTTTACATTCTAAGTGTTACATCTTTGACGGAAAGTCAAACGGCATTGGTATTGGTATCGTGGGTAGTACAAATTTTACACAAAAAGGATTACAAGGTAACGCTGAATTAAACTATATTGAAACAGCTCCAAATCAAGTGTTATCGCTTGATGAAATACCTGGTAATAAATCTCATTTGATATGGTTTAATGAAAAATGGGAAATATCTGAACCTTGGAACAAACAATTCTTAGAACAAATCCTTAAATCTGCACCTATAACAGATGACGTGGAAAAAGAACGCAAAAGTGAACAACAATCATTCACTCCATACGAACTATATATCAAATTGCTACAAATTAAGTTTGGTGACATTGTAGACAAATCACTCGGACAACAGATAGAAACTTATCTGCCAGCGAACATCCACAAACTGGAATATCAAATAGAAGCTGTTAAGAGGTGTATCGGCATTATGCACGAACATGGTGGCTTTATGTTGGCAGATGTGGTGGGACTTGGCAAGACGATTATTGGTACGCTCATCATCAAGCGTTTCTTGTCCGTACCAGAAGACGATGGACGAGAACGTAAAGTATTGGTCATTACTCCTCCTGCCATTCAATCGGGTTGGAAGAAGACTATAGCCATGTTCGACAAAAATTCTGACGAGAAGATTGCGCCATACATTGACTTCATTACAACTGGACGCATCGGAAATGTTGCCGAAGATGAGAGCTGCGAAGATGACGATGACGACAGCCGCGATTCTGGCGATTTTGGTGGAACACTCCAAGAAAAGAATTATGGCTTTATTGTCATTGACGAAAGCCATAAGTTCCGCAACAGTGCCACATTGATGTACCAGTCTCTTGATGAACTGATACAGAAGATTTGTTCTAATACAGGGGTATATCCATACGTGGGTCTTCTTTCTGCCACACCGCAGAACAACCGACCAAACGACTTGAAGAATCAGATTTACCTTTTTGAGAGAAACCACAATGACAGTACATTGAAGAAGGCTGAAAGTGGTAATATCGAAAGGTTCTTTGCAGATGTCAACCGAGAATATGAATTGCTGATAGATAGAAGCAACGACATACCAGCAGATGAGCGCCGCCAACGCTTGGATGCCGTGTCAAAGAGACTGCGTGATTGCGTGTTAAGTGATATTCTAGAACGCCGAACAAGGACTGACGTTGAGAAATATTACAAGGATGATATGGAATCACAAGGCTTGATATTTCCAAAAATTGTTGGACCTAACAATCTTGAATACATCATGGATGACGAGTTGGCTCAACTGTTCTCTGATACTATGACAATCATTGCTCCAACGGAGGCAGAAAAGTTGCAGACTGACGAGTGGCTAAAATATTTCCGCTATCGTGCCATTGAATATTTTACTGACCCTGCCAACGAAAGAAAACATACAGGTCGAGGCAATCGTGGTGTCAACGACGTTGCCAAGCAGCTTGCAACCATCATGCAGATTCTTCTTGTGAAGCGTCTTGAAAGTTCGTTCACTGCTTTCACCCAATCCCTGTTGAACCTGCGACGTTACACAGAGAACATGATTAAGATGTGGGAGAACGACACAATTTTCGTTTGTCCGCAAATTGACGTGAACAAAGAACTTGACTATGAAGCCAAAACATTGAAACGTGGTAAACGTGTTTCGTTTAATGATTGTGTAGAAGACATCAGAGCCAAGATAACAAAATTGACGGAACAAGGGCGTAACGAGAAGGGACAGAATGCAGAATATAACCGCAAAGACTTCAAGGAGGAATACTATATCCAACTGAAAGAAGACTTCCGACTCATTTCTAATCTCTATGATCGATGGGCGAAAAACCCACAAGACCCGAAATTTGATGCTTTCAAAGAGAACATCAAGCCAGAATTGTTTAATCCACAAAAGAATACCTCTGGAAAATTGGTTATCTTCTCGGAAGCTATAAACACGGTACAATCGCTTGCGAGAGCGGTAAAGGCAAAGGGCTATAAGGCACTTGTCATTACTGCTGCCAATCGTGATGAGATGGAACATACGATTGAGGAAAATTTCGATGCCAATTACGAAGGTGTCTGGAAGGATGACTACAATGTTATCATTACAACAGAGGTCTTGGCTGAAGGTGTGAACCTCCACCGTGCCAATGTTATTCTGAACTATGATACTCCTTGGAACTCCACTCGCCTGATGCAGCGCATAGGTCGTGTAAACCGTATCGGCAGTAAAGAGCCTTTTGTCTATGTCTATAACTTCATGCCAAGTGCAGAAGGCGATGCGCAGATTCAGTTGGTTCGCAAGGCACATACCAAGTTACAATCCTTCCATGTCCTGTTTGGTGAAGACAGTAAGATTTTCTCGGAAGAGGAAAGTGTGGTACATTACGATATTGCCAAAGCTGTTGACGGTGAAGAATCACCTTTGCAGAAGTATGTATATGAACTGAAACAATACAAGGATACTCACCCTGAACGTTATCTGCAAATAGAACAAGCTGATAAAGACTGGCAGATAGCACAGGCTGCAAGTGGAACGGCATATTTCATAGTAAAAGCACCACACTCTGCAAGGCTTGCAATTAGAATACGTACAGAAGCCGAGGGTCTGTATAACGCCAAAATAATTTCTTTGCTTGAACTGCTTGAAGATATGCGTGTGAAAGAAAATGCCAAACGTGTTCCATTACCAGATAACTGGCGACAGCTTTCGGCAGAAGCCATAAAGACTTATAACCAATACTTTGTCCGCATCAACAAGTCAAGGGCTGGTGACAAGGCTACGGCTGCAAAAGAAATGTTGGTGAAAATTAACAACACACCTAGTTTATCACTACAATCCAAGATTTTGCTGAAAAATGCTCGTAAGTTTATTGACCGAGGAAGTTTTGATATTATCAAAAAAGTATTGGCTATTGGTCAAGAATTAGAAGAGCGGGGGTTACGTCTCTTTGCCATAGAGCAACAAGATATAGACGAGATTCTGGAGCGAGAAATCGGCAAACTCGTAGCCCATGTGGAAAGTAAACAAGGCGAAGCATCTATTGTATTAGGAACCATCAAGTAAACAAATACCCCCATGAATAAGGAGTCATTAAAAGAATATTTAAGCAGCCGATATCAAGGCTGGAGTTCGTTCCTCAACAATGTTATTTTTCCCATTTTCGGTGAAGATGACTTTGAGGATGGTTTTGAAACAGAGCTTTTGGAGAGTCAGCCCGAACGAAGACAACTGGCAGAAGCGACGGGAATACGCAGCATCAAGCAAGTTGGAATGATGTATGTTGGCGTTGAACCTTTACAGATTTTCGATGTGACAGTCAGCGACCGGGTTATGATGGAGCATAACCGTGTGAACATCCAGCGGCTCATCCGTGCTGTCATGGATCAATTCTCTTGTGCCTTCATGCTGTTCCATTACGAGGATGATACTCGTTGGGATTGGCGTTTCACCTATTGCCGAAAGAGTGGCAACAAAGAAGAATCCACCGACAGCAAACGCTATACGTTCCTGCTGGGGCCTGGTCAGTCATGCCGCACGGCAACTGACAACTTCATAGCTCTATACGACAAAAGGAATTCTCTTGAAATTAAAGACATCGAAAATGCATTCAACGTTGAAGCTCTTTCTAAAGAGTTCTTTGGGAAGTACAAGGCTCAATACGAAGCTTTTGTCAATTACATGGTTGACCCTACAAACGGAATGCGTCAACACTTCATTGATACAGGCTTTGACCATACGGGTATGGCTGCTGACAAAATTCGTGACCGTGAGGAAAAACCCATTCGTGACTATGTGAAGAAACTTCTTGGACGCATTGTGTTCCTGCACTTCCTCCAAAAGAAAGGCTGGCTTGGCGTTCCTGCAAGCAAGGAATGGGGCGAAGGCGATCGTGATTTCATGCTGAATATTTTCAAGAATGCAAATGAACGTCAAAAGGAAAACTTTCTTGATGACATATTAGAAGACTTGTTTACAGAAGGTTTAGACCGTAACCGTTCAGATCAGGGCGACCTTTACGACACAAAAGTAGAAGGCTTCCGCAACTGTCGTATTCCATATTTGAACGGCGGTCTGTTTGAACGTGACATTCTTGACAAGAAGCCCAGTCATTTTCCTGCCAGCTATTTTAATGGCCTGCTGACAATGCTCTCGCAGTACAACTTTACCATCGATGAAAATGACCCAAACGATGCAGAAGTGGGCGTTGACCCAGAAATGCTTGGACGCATCTTTGAAAACCTGCTGGAGGACAACAAGGATAAGGGTGCATTCTATACGCCGAAAGAGATTGTGCAGTACATGTGCCGAGAAAGCTTGATAGCATATCTGCAAACAGACATGAGGGAAGAAGACAAGGAGTGTATACGTCAGTTTGTGACAACTCACGATGCATCCCAGCTGGGCGAATTAAAGGAATACATTGATCAGAAACTGTACGATGTGAAGATATGCGACCCTGCAATTGGCTCTGGTGCTTTTCCAATGGGATTGCTGCGCGAACTGTTCTTCTGCCGTTCTGCTATTGAGCCAAACATTGTAGAGAATGCAGCTAACATTAAACGTCACATTATCCAAAACAACATTTATGGTGTTGACATTGAACGTGGAGCAGTGGATATAGCCCGACTTCGTTTCTGGCTCTCACTGATTGTTGACGAAAAGTCACCAGAGGCTCTGCCTAACCTTGATTTCAAGATTATGCAGGGGAATTCCCTTCTGGAGCAATATAAGGGTGTTGACCTTTCAACGATGACAGAAAAGAAAATAGGAGCTGGTGAAAGTCTAACTTTCTTTGATAGCATGTTAGATGTTTATCGCAAAAATCTACGCGACAAACTTACTGAATATTACGCTTGCCCTGAACATGACAAGAAAATGCAGCTGAGAAAGGACATTGCAGATATTGTAAAGCAGGAACTCGTTGAGCAAGGTATTCATATTGATTTTGAAGATATGGACTTGTCTGCAAACAGTCAGTTCTTCCTCTGGCATACCTGGTTCCATGATGTTTTCTCACGACCCTCAAAAGAGGGCTTCGATATTGTCATTGGCAATCCACCGTACGGTGCTAAAATTTCATCTATAGACAAAGCATGCTTCAAACATATATTTACATCTGCTCAAACTATACCTAATATACAAAAAGGATCTTTAGATACTTTTTCGCTTTTCATTGATTTAGGTTACCAAATATTACACACTAAAGGAAATGCAATCTTTATTGTTCCACTAAGTGTTACTGCTTCCGATGCAATGTCAGGACTTCATAGACTACTAATAAATCACTGTGACGAAATCTATGTCAGTTCATATGGAGACAGACCACGCCGTATATTTGAAAGTGCAGAACAACAAGTATCCATTATTAGTTTTAAAAAATCCAGCAACAAGGCCACAAGAATTATGACTACGCATATCAACAAACGCTATTCTGATGAATCTCTGTGGTTACTCTTAGATGACCTAAAGTTTGTAAATGCCCTTCATCATATTCGCAATGGGAGAATTCCAAAGATAGGCAATGAAATAGAATTAGGAATATTATGCAAATTAGAGCGTTGTGTCACAACAATAAAAGATGTGTATAAACGAGAAGGTTTACCTATTTATTACCGGAAGGCAGGTGGTAGGTACTATAAAATAATAACTAAGATTCCTACTCATTCTTCTGCAGAAGGGGAATTGAAAGTCAGAGAAAAATATCAAAGTCTTGTAGGAGCAGCCTTGTCAAGTAACCTTTTCTATTGGTTTTGGCTGATACACTCAGATTGGCATAACCTACGATCATCCGAATTAGAAATGTTTCCTATCCCATTCGAATCATTTTCAGATGAAGAACTTGATAAAATAAATACTTTATATGATACTTATCTTAATGATTTATATTCAAAGAGCCAGACAACTAAAACGGGACTGAAATGTTTTTTTGCAAGACAATCTAAAATGCATATTGATGCAATTGATAAATTTATTGGAGAAAAATATGGTTTATCTGAGATTGAAATAAAATTTTTAATCAATTATGACTATCAATATCGAAATGCTGAATAAGCATTAATTCTGAAAGGAAAGATTATGATAATTGGAGGGATTATCCTCCAATTATCATTCATTCTCCAGCCAACCTAAATTCTAATTCGTAATTTTTGATAAAATCGGTTTCCTCCTGCGTCAATCCGTATAGCGGACAGATGTAGTCATCTATCTCATCAATGATGGCTTTGGAGCGTACAATTTTGTATTCCTTGAATGAATCAACATTATAGGTGGACTCTCCAGAAGTTATTCTGATATTAGCTTTTGCCTCTATGTCAGAAAGATAACGAGAATACAACTTGTCAAGATAGTCAATATCCTCAGCTGAGAGCTGTGGAACTGTGAAATTCTCTATCTCGTATGTCTTCCAATTTAAATTATCAGAAAAGATCTGATAGAACCAAAATGACAAACTACTACTGAGTATGCAGCCAACAGCATCTGCGATTTTGGAATTAGCGAAATAGATAGTTCTCTCTGCTGATGAACCGGTACTATAATTTGTTACGACTTTGAAATATCGCCCTCCTGCAAACCTATATATGATTGGACTCCCTGAAGTCTTGATAAGAGATCCTAACTTTGTATAGTTGAAGAGTTTGTTTAAGATGGTTTTCTCTATTTCAGAACCTATCTTTGGAATACGACCATAAAGTGTTTGCCCTTTCACATCAACAAATTGCAAATTATCAATGAGCCTTTGTAATTCAAACTCATTCCCTCTTCTGTGCATCTTGGTTGAGAAAAGATACTGACATGGCGTTTCAGTCTTCTTAAAAAGAAGTATCGAAGTGTTTACTACAGCGTTCTCAAAAACAGGCTTAGGACGTACTGCATACGATGATATGTATATGGTATCACAGTTTCCCATCAAAAGACGGTGTACGCCTGTTAGGGAATCACTTGATGTCAAGGATATTGGAACGATATAGGCAAAACTCCCATTCTTCCTAAGCAGATTGTATCCCAATTCTATGAATAGTGTATATGTATCAAGAGACCCCTTCTGTAATCCTCGGATGCTATTTGCCGTCACATAGGTATTCTTATAATACCTCTTTGTTTGGTTGTCGTATTTCGCTCCGTACGGTGGATTGCCAATGACAATATCGAAGCCCTTTTTTGAGGGTCGCTTCTGTAGTACATAGAAATCAATGATAGATACCATACTCTTCCCATCCTTCTTGTTGACAGTTTATAGGCAAATGAAGCCCCGTATAAACGAGATAACGATATAATGTAGTTTTTGATACTTTCAATCTTTTAGATATAACTGTTTTTTCTGTTCCTTTAGCCAATTCTTTTACAATATAATCGTGCTTGTTGGCACATTTGGGATTAAGTCTACAACGAAAGCCACGACAATGTCCGAGCATTGCCCCTTCTGCTTTTTTTCTCGCTAACGCCTCTTTTGTACGTTGACTGATAAGATTGCGTTCAATCTCAGCTGACAATCCGAAAGCAAAGGCAAGGACTTTACTTTGTATATCTTCCCCAAGTCGATAGTTATCTTTAATTGTCCATACCTTACATTCTTTTGTCATACAGATATTCAAGATTTCCATAATCATAAAAAGATTGCGTCCAAGACGTGAAAGCTCACTACAGATGATAATATCATCTTTGCGTACTTTACGCAGTAAACGTCCAAGCTGTCGTTTTGTGTAATTTTTCGTTCCACTAATAGTTTCTTCAATCCAATCGCCAATTGTCAACTCATTATTATTACAGAAATTACTTATCTCAAAACGTTGGTTTTCTACAGTTTGTTTGTCACTGCTTACTCTAATGTATCCGTAAATCATAACTCTTAAAATTATATTAATATACACCAATATAAAAAATTCCTTCACAATTGATTAAAATGTAAAGGGATAAATTGGAGCAAACAGTATATACGTAGAAGCATATACTAATTTTCCCCTTTTATTGCTATCTGCTTTTCTATCAAGTTCTGATTCTGTTCCTTCACTGCCCTATACATAGAATAATACGCAAAGCTCTCTTCCTTATACTTCATACTACTAACAGAAACAGCAACGGCCCATATCATAATAACGACAATGAAGACCATGACATATCGTAGCTTAATATGATAGCCATATATAAACAACCCACTGATATTAGGTGGAATAACGGTTACAGGGCTTTTCAATTCATTGATTTTTGCTAATATCTCATCCTGCCGTTTCAATATACATCGGGTATTAGTTTCGATAGTTATACGATTCTGATTGTAATCGCAAACGTGCCGATAAAGATATTCAAGAAGTTTGGACTTCTGCTTGAATAAATCAATGAGTTTCGGAAACCATAGCGAAAACGGCAATGTGTTAGGCTGCTGTTGCCAGATATGTTTCTTGATCACAGACAAGGCTTCATTCCAGCAAGTACAGAAACTTTTGGCAATTCCAGTATAAATGGTCTTTTCATCAAATTCCACTTTTACAGATTGTTCCGATTTAGAAACAGTGACATTCTGTTTTTCAATACACTCTTTCAGTTCACTGATACTTTGGCGCAAATTTGCAAGATTTGCAGCTACTACATCTTCTTTCATTATCTTCTACGTTTTGAGGGTTTATAAAAAGGTTCGTTTCTTTGGTTATCTTTGTCGTCTCGCCATCCTTGTTCATTACTTGTTCCTCCACCTCCACCGGAGGTTATGGCTTGATGAGGTTGAATAATCAGTTCCGATGCCACATTGCCCAACGTAACGCAAAGGTTGTTAAAGCTCAAATCACGGTCAAGTTTAGAACCGGCTATACTATACTCATTTTGACAGAATGATATGCCACGAATTTTATCAGAGTTATCTGTACGATTAAAGCGCATATCTATACCCTGACCTTTGAGAATGCCAAGAAAATCATTCCATGAACAAGATACAGCCAGTGCATCAAGAGTTGCAGAACGTAGATTATACTTCCGTAATTGATAAGGGCGCAAACGACTCTTGTTTCTGGCTTTGCTATTTTTAGGAGCAAAGTACAGTCCATATTCTTTCGTCAAAGCCCGGCATACTTTGTATTACGTATTCTTTCATTGCTGTCAGAGATAAGATTGCCATCATTGTCTATCCGATTGAACACCAAATGACAATGAGGATGTTTCGTGTCGTGAT
>OLFE01000728.1_pt1 | contig 10396 bp, 7 predicted proteins | sample 1608591 | NCBI WGS metagenome assembly OLFE01 (sample SAMN02674887, study PRJEB24791) | human gut metagenome, SKBSTL062 | isolation source: stool | host: Homo sapiens | place: USA
TATCTTTGGCATAAAGAACCTGCATTGCCATTAAAGGTGCGTGCAGACTGTCGGGTGTTCCGTTCAGGAAACGGAAACGGACTGTCCAACGCAGCGTATCTCTGTCCTTGAAATTGGTGTCCGAAGGAAGTGTGAAAGTCAGTTTGTTGTCCATCGGAGTTCCGGTAAGATAATAGATGTGCCGGCCTCTCCATACGTCTATACTGTCGCCCGGAGAAGATTCTTTGGGCTTGTTGTCGCGCAAGGCTATTAAATGATTAATGCCGTCCCTCTCGGCTTTCAACCGCTGGTTTACTTTTTCGTAGACTTTTGTAAGGGCATCCGGATGGCGGGCATACCACACCATGGAAGTATCGAAGTCGGCCTGGGTAATGCCGTGTTTCCTGTAAACCGATTCAATGTACAGCACACGCTTATAACTTTCGCTGTAAGGAACCTCCTCTCCCATTGCCTTTGCTATGTGGAAGTCATAAAGTACGTTTTCCATTTTGGCGTCCGATATAACCGTATCAGGTCTTTTAACCTGACATGCCGTCAGACCGAACGCCAGAAGGATTACGCTATAATACCATTGAATCCGTCTTTTCCTTTTCATGATTTCTTTATAACATGATAGGAATCATTCAAATACTTACTGTAGAAGAGCAACAGCGCTATGATACCGCAACTGATTGCCGCATCGGCAAAGTTGAAAATCGGGCTGAAGAAGATGAAATGGTCTCCACCTATGAACGGCATCCACGCAGGCCAGTTTGTTTCGATAATAGGGAAATAGAACATATCGACCACCTTACCGTAGAGCAGCGGAGCGTATCCGCCGCCTTCGGGCATAAAGGTTGCCAGTTGCGAATAGGTGCTTTCATTAAACAGCACTCCGTAGAATACGCTGTCGATGATATTGCCCAGCGCACCCGTCAGGATGAGCGAGACACAGACAATAAACCCTGTTTTCATTCCATGCTTTATGAACTTGTACAGGAACCAGCCTATCACTCCTACCGCAACGATTCGAAATGAAGTAAGGAACAATTTCCCGAATATCTCCAAACCGAAAGCCATACCGTTGTTTTCGGTAAAATAAATGTAAAACCAATCGGTGATGCGTATGCTCTCATGCCAATACATGTGCGTCTTTACAATCACCTTGATTACCTGATCGATAATCAATACCGAGAAAATAACGAGTAAGGCTATCCGCCCTTTGGTGAAAAAATTCTTCATCCTTATTTCTTGCCGTTGTTTTTAGCTTCGATGCTCAATGTAGCATGAGGCACTGCACGCAGACGTTCGGCAGGAATCAGCTTGCCTGTTTCGCGACAGATACCATACGTTTTGTTCTCGATGCGTACCAAAGCGGCCTGCAATCCTTGGATAAACTTCAACTGGCGTTGTGCCAGACGGGTCGTTTCTTCCTTGGACAAGGTGTTTGCTCCTTCTTCCAGCACCTTGTACGTTGGAGATGTGTCGTCGGTGTCATTACCGTCCGCACCTGTCAGGCTGGCTTTCAGCAACTCATAGTCGCGTTGCGCCAACTCCAACTTTTCCAGAATAATGGCGCGGAATTCTTCCAATTCCGCATCCGAGTATCTTGTCTTTTCTGCCATAACTTTACGTGTTTAATCGTTAGTATTAATAATTCATTCTTTCACAACGCTTACATACAGTCTGAAATCGTCGAATTCGAGTTCCGTTCCGCCTTCCACATTGTCCGTCAGCGTCAGTGATGTTCCTAAAACCTGGTTACAAATATAGTCTTTATATTCATTTACCGCATCATCCGTTTGCGGATTTTTTGATAATGTAATCTTTATTTTGTCCGTTATCTCAAAGCCGCTCGACTTGCGGATATTCTGGATACGGTTCACCAATTCGCGGGCAATACCCTCGCGGCGAAGCTCTTCGGTGATGGTAACTTCCAAAGCTACAGTCAGCTTGCCTTCATTGGCCACCAGCCATCCCGGAATGTCTTCACTGAAGATTTCCACATCGGATGTCTCGATTACGGCTTCCGCACCGTCCAGATTCAGCGTATAGGAACCGTTCTTTTCCAGCTCGGCAATGGCTTCCTGCGGCATTCCGGCAACGGCTGCGGCAACGGCTTTCATCTGCTTGCCGAATTTCGGGCCCAGCTTCTTGAAGTCGCACTTCACTTTCTTCACAAGCACACCGGCTGCACCGTCCACAAACTTGATTTCCTTTACGTTCACCTCGTTCATGATAAGTGTTTTTACGGCTTCGATGTGGGCACGTTGCTCTTCGTCCACTACCGGAACCATGATGCACTGTAGCGGTTGGCGGACTTTGATGTTCACCTTGCGGCGCAGGGCCAGTACCATCGACGAAACCTGTTGGGCCATAGACATCATCTGCTCCAATTCACCGTCGATGAGCGAGGAGTCGCAGACGGGGAAGGTCGAAAGATGTACCGACTCGTCCGTGTGGCGACCGCTTACGGCGTTCAGATCGCGGAAGATACGGTCGGAGATGAACGGCGCGAACGGTGCGGAGAGCATCGAAACGGTTTCCAGACAGGTGTAGAGCGTCTGGTAGGCTGCCAGTTTGTCGCGTGTCAGACCGCCGCCCCAGAACCGCTTGCGGTTGAGGCGCACGTACCAGTTCGACAGGTTTTCGCATACGAATTCCTGGATCATACGGGCCGCCGGCGTCGGATCGTAATTCTCGAGCGATTCGGTGACGTTCCGGACCAGCGTATTGAGCAGGGAGATGATCCAGCGGTCGATCTCCGGGCGTTCGCTCATCGGAACTTCCGGCTCCTGTCCCGTAAAACCGTCCACATTGGCGTAGAGGGCGAAGAACGAGTAGGTATTGTAGAGCGTGCCGAAGAACTTGCGGCGCACTTCGTCCACGCCGTCCCGGTCGAACTTGAGGTTGTCCCAGGGCTGCGAGTTGGAGATCATGTACCAACGCGTCGCGTCGGCGCCGTAGGTCGAAAGTATTTCGAAGGGATCCACGGCATTACCTAGGCGCTTGGACATTTTGTTGCCGTTCTTGTCGAGCACCAGGCCGTTCGAAATGATGTTCTTGAAGGCCACCGAGTCGAAGAGCATCGTGGCGATGGCATGCAGCGTGAAGAACCATCCGCGCGTCTGATCGACGCCTTCGGCGATGAAATCGGCCGGATAGACGCTCTTGAAGTAGTCGCCGCCGTGCTCGAAGGGGTAGTGTAGCTGGGCATAAGGCATGGCGCCCGAGTCGAACCACACGTCGATCAGATCCGGTTCGCGCCGCATCGGTTCGCCTTTGGACGAAACCAGCACGATATTGTCCACGTAAGGACGGTGCAGGTCGATCCGGTCGGTCGAGTAGTTCTCTTTGGAGAGGTCGCCCGGCTTGAAGTTCTTGTAGGGATTCTCCTTCATCAGACTTGCCGCGACGGATTTTTCGATTTCGGCGACGAGCTCTTCGACCGAGCCGATGCACTTCATTTCCGAGTAATCCTCCGTAGCCCAGATCGGCAGCGGCGTGCCCCAGAAGCGCGAGCGCGAGAGGTTCCAGTCCACCAGACCTTCGAGCCACTTGCCGAAGCGTCCCGTTCCGGTCGATTCCGGCTTCCAGCGGATCGTCTTGTTGAGTTCGATCATCCGGTCGCGCAGCGCCGTAGTTCGGATGAACCAGGAGTCGAGCGGGTAGTAGAGCACCGGTTTGTCCGTACGCCAGCAGTGGGGGTAGGAGTGGGTGTGCTTTTCGATCTTGAAAACCTTGTTCTCGGCCTTGAGCATCACTGAGAGATCGACGTCGAGCGTCGGCGCGTCGGCGGCGAGCGAATCGTCGTAGGCGTTTTTCACGTAACGGCCCGCCCATTGGGAATAGGCCGCTGTATCGACGTTGTCGCGTATGAAGGTCGGGTCGAGCTCTTCGAGCAGGAAGAACCGTCCCTTGCGATCGACCATCGGCTGATTCTTGCCCGCCTTATCGACCATAAACAGCGGGGCGATGCCTGCGGCGCGGGCCACGCGGTCGTCGTCCGCACCGAACGTCGGGGCGATATGCACGATACCCGTACCGTCGGAGGTGGTCACGTAGTCGCCCAGGATGACGCGGAACGCATCGCCCGCAGGCTTCACCCAGGGGATGAGCTGTTCGTAGCGGATGCCTTCGAAGTCCGGACCCTTGTAGGTGACCGGAGAGATTTCGAACTTGCCCTCCATCTTGGGGGTAAAATACGACCCCAGCAGTTCTTTGGCCAGGATGACAGTCTGGGGGGCATCCGTATAGGGATTGCGGCATTTGACGCGCACGTATTCGATTTCGGGGCCTACGGCCAGCGCGGTATTCGACGGCAGTGTCCAGGGCGTGGTGGTCCAAGCCAGGAAGTAGAGATCGCCTTCGGCTCCGTCGAAGAGTTTTTCGCTCCGCTCGTCGCGGATGATTTTGAACTGCGCCGTGCAGGTGGTATCCTTCACGTCGCGGTAGCAGCCCGGCTGGTTCAGCTCGTGGGTCGAAAGTCCCGTGCCGGCGGCCGGCGAGTAGGGCTGGATGGTGTAACCTTTGTAGAGTAGCCCCTTGTCGAAGAGCTGTTTCAGAAGCCACCAGAGGGTTTCGATGTATTTGTTGTCGTAAGTGATGTAGGGGTCGTCCATATTGACCCAATAACCCATTTTGCGCGTGAGTTCTTCCCACAGGCCCGTGTACTCCATCACCGCCTCGCGGCAGGCGCGGTTGTACTCCTCTATGGAGATTGTGCGCCCGATGTCCTCCTTGGTGATGCCGAGTTTCTTTTCGACGCCTAACTCTACAGGCAGTCCGTGCGTGTCCCATCCGGCCTTGCGGTGAACGAGGTAACCTTGCTGCGTCTTGTAACGGCAGAAGATATCCTTGATCGTGCGGGCCATGACGTGATGGATGCCCGGCGTGCCGTTGGCTGAGGGAGGTCCTTCGTAAAAGACGAAGGTGGGATGACCCTCGCGGGTGGAGATGCTTTTGTGGAACGTGTCCTGTGCGTCCCACTCTTTCAGTACGTCGGCGGCCAACCCCGGCAGATCGAGGCCTTTATATTCTTTGAACTTCATATCCTGTTGTTTTCAATCGTCGTTTTCATGGGCTGGCAGAATCCGATCCGGCCCGATTCCGCCGGACAGCCCCGAATGCGGAGCTGTTACCTGTCTTTGTCGTATTCGGCAGCGCCGGAATTCGCTGTGTGCCGCCTGTTTCGTGCGGGAAGCCGGCGGCGGATTTTACCAACATGCAAAGTTACGAAAAAATATGAATAAATAAATCCCCGGAAACAGTTTTTTATCGAGGGGCAACGAGTTGTGGAGGAAGCCGTTGCACGATTTCCTCGAAAGATTTTTGGAAGTAGTGGATTTATTCGTCGGTTGCGGTGCGGATAACGCGGGCCGGGTTGCCGGCAGCGACCGAATCGTCGGGAATGTCATGCGTGACCACGCTGCCGGCGCCGATGACGCAGCGGCAGCCTATCTTGACGCCCGGACAGACGATCACGCCGCCGCCCAGCCAGCAGTCGTCGCCGATTTCGATGCCCGCTCCCTTTTCTTTGCCCGTAGCCCGTTCCGCAGCGTTCATCGGATGCACGGCCGTCAGAAGTTGTACGCCGGGACCTATCAGGCAGCGTTGTCCCAGGCGAATCGGCCCGAGGTCGAGAAAAACGCAGTTGAAATTGACGTAGGACCCTTTGCCGATGGAGATATTGTATCCGTAATCGCAGTGGAAAGGGGCGCGGATCATGGCTTCGACCCTCGGACAGAGTTCCCGGAGCGTTGCCAGATAGGTCGCGTCCTTGTCTTTGAGCGCGACGTTGAGCCGATGGGTGAGGTGGCGGGCCCTGGCACGATCGCGTACGAGTTCCTCGTCATTTGGGGAAAACCACTCCCCGGCCTGCATTTTCTCCTTTTCGGTCATGGGAATCGGCTTTTAGTCGAAGCTCTGCATCTCGATCAACTTGGCGTAGATGCCGTTTTTGGCCATCAACTCCGAGTGTGTGCCCTGTTCCGCGATCCGACCCCGTTCGATGACGATGATTTTGTCGGCGTTGTGGATGGTCGAGAGGCGGTGGGCGATCACGATCGATGTGCGGCCTTGCAACAGGGAGTTAAGGGCGTCCTGCACAAGTTTTTCGCTCTCGGTGTCGAGGGCCGAAGTCGCTTCGTCGAGGATCAGGATTTCGGGATTCTTGAGTACGGCTCGGGCGATGCTCAGGCGCTGGCGCTGACCGCCCGAGAGTTTGGCGCCCCGGTCGCCGATGTTGGTGTCGTAGCCCGACGGACACTCCATGATGAAGTCGTGGGCGTTGGCGATTTTGGCCGCAGCGACGATCTCTTCGTGCGTCGCTCCCCGGCGTCCCATGGCGATGTTGTTTTCGATGGTGTCGTTGAACAGCACGGTATCTTGCGCAACGATGCTCATGTGGGCACGCAGGCTCTCCTGCGTGTAGTCGCGGATCGAAACCCCGTCGATCAGGATGTCGCCGCCCGTAGTGTCGTAGAAGCGGGGGATCAGCTCGCTGAGGGTCGATTTGCCGCCGCCCGAAGGACCGACCAGAGCCACTGTTTCTCCTCGCCGGATGTCGAACGAGATGCCGTCGATCACCTCCCGGCTGCCGTCGTAGGAGAAGTGTACATTGCGGAATTCGATCTTCTCGTGCAGGCCGTCCAACGTCTTGGCGTCGGGCTTGTCCTGGATTTCCGGTTCGGAATCGAGCACGTCGAAGATGCGCTCGCCTGCGGCGATACCCTGATTGATGTTGGCGAACTGGTCGATGAACGAGCGCACGGGGCGGGTGATCTGCGAGAATACGGCGATGAAGCCGACGAATCCGCCGGCCGAAAGCGATCCGTTCATGACGAGCGAACCGCCGAAGACGATCAGTACCGCGACGGCCGTCAGGCCGAGGAATTCGCTCATCGGCGAGGCTAGTTGCTGGCGGCGGGCCATCGAGAGCATCAGGCGCGAAAATTCGGCGTTGAACTCGGAGAACTTGCGGCGGATATAGTCGGTGGCGTTGTAGCTTTTGATGACCTTGATGCCCGAAAGCGATTCGTCGAGCACGCTTACCATGTCGCCCATGCGTTCCTGCCCTTTGAGGGCCGGGTGGCGCAGTTTTTTGACGATCCGTCCGATGATGAGCGCCACTACGGGCAGGAACAGGATGGCGAACAGGGACAACTGCCACGATACGAGGAGCATGTAGATCACGTAACCGATAATAAGCAGCGGATCGCGGAAGGCGACTTGCAGCGTATTGGTGATGCAGTACTGGACCACCATGACGTCCTGTGTGATGCGCGACATGAGATCGCCCTTGCGCTGATCGCTGAAATATCCGGCGTTCATCCCCATGATTTTGTTGAACAGATCGTTGCGCATGCGTTGCAGCGACCTGACACGCATGTTTTCGACCGTCCAGGCGCTCATGTAGCGGAAGAAATTGCTCAACAGGTTCATTACGATCGTACCGCAGGCGAGCAGGAGGAGCATTTTCGACATCGTGAAATTCGTCCCGAACAGTTGCGTATAGACGTAGCTCAACATCTGCGAGGCGTCGATGTCCGAGAACGAGAGCCCGTGCATGGGAAAGTCGTAAACGGGTTGGAAAACGTAGGAGTTCTTGTCGTCGAACAGCGTGTTCATGATCGGGAGGATCATGGCGTAGGTGAGCGTGTTGAACAGGGCGTACAGCAGCGCGTAAAAGAAGTAGGGGACGGCGTATTTGGAGATCGGGCTGACGAATCCCAGCAGCCGCATGTATGTTTTGAACATAAATTCCGGATCGGTTATTGTTTCGGAGTAAAGTAGGGGCAAATATAGCAATTTAATCAGGATATGCAATCCGGTTGTCCGATTTTGGGGAAAGAATGTTATTTTTGTAACAGGTTGGAATCACAAAAAGGAACAAATAGATTATGGAAAATTTCAAACAGATCGATCCCGCTGAAATTACCGATAATTTTATCCGGGCCATCGGCCGGGAGTGGATGCTCATCACGGCCGGGAATAGAGAAAGTTGCAATGCGATGACCGCCAGTTGGGGTATGATCGGCTTCATCTGGGGACGTCCTGTGGCACAGTTCGTGATACGTCCGCAGCGTTATACGCGGGAATTCGTCGATCGCGAGGAGCGGGTGACCCTCTCGTTTTTCGCACCTGAGTACCATGCGGCTCTCGAATATTGCGGCAGTCGTACCGGCCGTACGGAGGATAAGATCCGCAATGCCGGACTGACGGTTGCCTGTACGGACGACGGAGTGCCTGCGCCGGCCGAAGCACGCCTGATCCTGCAATGCCGCAAGCTCTATGTCGGAAGAATCCGGCCCGAAGGGTTCGTCGATCGCAGTTGCGATACGAAATGGTATCCCCAGCACGATTATCACGAGGTCTATATTGCCGAAATCGAGCGAGCTTACGTGCGGAAGTAAGTTAAGTAGAGATAGGAGCAGGAGGTGAGTAGGGCAATGCCGTCCCGAGTTCGGGCGGCCGTGTGACCGGATAGTTTTTTAAAAAGTCTCGGGACATTTCGTCGTGTTTCGGGGCTTTTTATTCTCTTTATATGGCTTACTCTCCACTGCCCGGAACATACCCGGTATCTTCCAGCAGGTGCGCCCTGTCGTTGGCTGCGGCTACGGCCAGTTGGTCGCAGCGGTTGTTTTCGACCGTATCGGCATGACCCTTGACCCAGACGAAACGGACCTTGTGACGGCGGTAGGAGCGCAGGAAGCGGGACCATAGATCGGGGTTCTTCTTGCCGGCGAACCCTTTCTTCTCCCAGCCGAATACCCAGCGTTTCTCCACGGCATCGACCACGTATTTCGAATCGGAGTAGATCGTCACGTCGCTGCCTTCGAATTTCAGCATTTCGAGGGCTACGCAGACGGCCAGCAGCTCCATGCGGTTGTTGGTCGTCAGGCGGTAACCCTGCGACACCTCCTTGCGGAACCGTCCCGATATCAGGACCGCTCCGTAACCACCCGGACCGGGATTGCCCAGGGCCGAGCCGTCGGTATAGATGGTGATTTCCGGCATAGTCGGGTATAAACTCCTCTCTCTGCTGTTGTAAGCCGGAGAGAGGAGTTGAATGTTTCGTGATGAGTTATTTCAAGGCCGCCAGTTGTTCCCGAAGCGCGGCGATCTTGGCTTCGGCGTCAGCCTGTTTGGTCCGTTCGTTGGCCACGACTTTCTCGGGAGCCGACGAAACGAATCTTTCGTTCGAGAGCTTTTTTTGCACGCTGGCGAGGAATCCTTCGAGGTATTCCAGTTCGCCTGCGAGTTTTTTGCGTTCGGCCTCGATGTCGATCATGCCCTCCATCGGTACGAAGTATTGCGTGGTCTTTACGAGGAATCCGACGGCCGAAGGATCTTTCTCCCGGGTGGTTTCGATCTGCGAGAGGTTGCCCATTTTCTGCAGGACGGGAGCGTATTCCGCCGGGTAGTTCTCGTCGGCGATCACCCGGAGCGTCAGGGGGTCTTTCTGCGGAATGTTTTTCTGCTTGCGGACGTTGCGGACGGCCGTTACGACCTCTTTCGTCAGTTCGAACCGGCCCAGCAGCGCCTCGTCTATCTCCCGTGCTTCGGGCATGCGCTGGACCATGATCGACTCGCCTGCCTTGCGGGGTGCCAGGTCCTGCCAGATCTCTTCGGTGACGAACGGCATGAAGGGGTGTAGCAGACGCAGCAGGTCGTCGAAGAAACCGCACGTGGCTTCCAGTGTCGGCCGGTCGATCGGGCATTGGTAGGCCGGTTTGATCATTTCGAGGTACCAGCCGCTGAAGTCGTCCCAGAAGAGTTTATACAGATTCATGAAGGCTTCCGAGATACGATAGGAGGCGAAGTCCGATTCGACCTGACGCAGCGTCTTGGCGAGCGCTTGACGGAACCATTCGATTGCCAGGCGGTTGTTTTCGCTTTGTGCCAGGGTGTCGTCGATCGTCCAGCCGTTGACCAGTCGGTAGGCATTCCAGATTTTGTTGCCGAAATTGCGTCCCTGTTCGCAGAGAGCCTCGTCGAACATTACGTCGTTGCCCGCTGAGGAGCTCAACAGCATCGCTACGCGCATGCCGTCGGCGCCGAACTGGGCGATCAGGTCGAGCGGATCGGGCGAGTTGCCGAGCTGTTTGGACATCTTGCGGCCGATTTTATCGCGCACGATCCCCGTGAAATAGACGTGACCGAAAGGCTTCTCACCCCGGTATTCGTAACCGGCCATGATCATGCGGGCCACCCAGAAGAAGATGATGTCGGGACCGGTTACCAGATCGTTGGTCGGATAGTAGTATTCGATGTCTTTGTTATTCGGGCGGCGGATGCCGTCGAATACCGAGATGGGCCACAGCCACGACGAGAACCAGGTGTCGAGCACGTCCTCGTCCTGCCGCAGATCGGCGAGCGTCAGCGAGGCGTCGCCGCTCTTGGCCCGGGCTTTCTC
>OLFE01000731.1_pt1 | contig 10385 bp, 10 predicted proteins | sample 1608591 | NCBI WGS metagenome assembly OLFE01 (sample SAMN02674887, study PRJEB24791) | human gut metagenome, SKBSTL062 | isolation source: stool | host: Homo sapiens | place: USA
AAATCCAGCTGTGCTTGTAGAAATAGACTAAATTTTCGACTTTTCAGATACACCCCAGATAATATCTTATTTTACCACGCCTTGCGGGCGGTTTGCAAGCCGGATGCACCGCCGCCGGTGCATCTTTTGCTTGCTTCTTGCCGGTAAATGTGGTACTATGCCCAAAAAGGAGGGTAACTTTATGACCCAGAATGTTTGCGTTTCCGTTCAGATGGACGAAAAAAGCTTTCACGATTTTGCATCTTTTGACCTGCTGCGCCACAACAAGGGCTGGCAGCGTCCGGCGGTGTTCACCGCCATTCTGCTGGTGTGTGCCGGCATCTGCCTGAGCCAGATCGGCAAGCGGGAGGGTGCCGGGCTGCTGACCGCCGTGCTGGCCATCGTAGCCATCGGTCTGCCCGCCGTATACTTCGGTACCTTCTTTGCCAACCTCTCCAAGCAGATCAAAAAGCTGGGTCTGCCCCGTCCCTTCTACCGGCTGGAACTGGACGCCGCCGGGCTTTCGGTCTGGATGGCCGGTGAGCAGAACAAGACCGAGCCCACCAACCGCTACACCTGGAACACCGTGTACTGCGCCTACCGCACCAAAGAGGCGGTGTACATCTACGTCCAGAAGAATCAGGCCTATCTGCTGAACGAGAGCATGGATGCCGCATGGAGCCTGCTGGGCAGCGCCCTGCCCGCTGCCAGCCTGCACGACTGCCGGAAATAAGGGCAGCGGAAAATCTATTTTTCTTTCGAACTCCCGGAGCGTCTGCGGACGCTCCGGGAGTCTGTTTTTACATAACAATTTTCACAAAACAAAAACCCACGCTGCGGCAAAGCAAAAGCGCAGCGTGGGTCACGGAAATAGCGTTATAAAGTTTTAGCGGGCCAGAGTGTACTTGTGCAGGGTCTTGCGCACTGCGCCGTTACCAGCGTACAGCTCCTTGACCATGCCCTCGATCTTTTCGCCCAGACCGACGGCATACAGATCCACGCCGAACACGTCGGCACGGCTGTACAGAGCTTTCAGGCAGCTGAAGTCCTGCTCGCCTTCCTTGACCTCCAAGGGGTTGACGATGGCCTGCAGCTCAGCCAGCAGCGGATCGGGAGAGATCTCGAAGGGCTGGCCGTTGTCGTCGATGCCCTTCAGGTAGCGGGCATAGCCTGCCAGCACCAGCGGGATCAGCACGAGGTTGGACTTGTCCAGACCGCGCTCCTCGTAAGCCTTGATGGTCTCGCCGAAGCGGATAGCCAGCTTCTGGGAGGTATCGGTAGCGATACGCTGCGGAGCATCGGGCATAAAGGGGTTGGGCAGACGGCGGTTGATGACAGCGCCGATGAACTCGTAGGGGTTCAGCACGCCGGGATCGACCACAACAGGCATAGCCTCGATATAGCCGATCTTCTGGATAAAGGAGCGCAGATCCTCGTCTGCCATCTCAGCAGAGATGAGGTTGTAGCCCAGCATGCAACCATAGATGGACATGGCAGTGTGCAGGGGGTTCAGGCAGGTGCAGACCTTCATCTTCTCGATCTTATCCACGGTCTCGCGGTCGCAGTACAGCACACCGCCCAGCTCCAGCGGAGGACGGCCGTTGGTGTAGTGATCCTCAATGCACAGGTACTGGGTCTCCTCGGCGTTGACGAAGGGAGCGGTGAAGGTGTGCTTCTCGGTCACGATGGTGTAGTTGTCCTCAAAGCCGTCCTTTGCCAGCATTTCCTGCACCTTTGCGTCCGGGCGCGGGGTGATCTTATCGATCATGCTCCAGGGGAAGGTGATCTTGGTCTCGTCCTGCACATAGGCCAGGAACTCGGCGGGCACCAAACCCTGCTCCACCCACTTTGCAGCGTAGGCGTGGACGGCAGTCTTGACCTTATCGCCGTTGTGAGAGCAGTTATCCATGCTCTGCACGGTCAGGGGCAGCTTGCCGGCCTTGAAGCGCTCGTACAGCAGAGCGGTGACCTTGCCCATGGCCAGCACGGGGGTCAGGCCGCGCTCCAGATCAGCGGGAGCAACGCCGTAGCCCTTCTCGGTGATGGTGAAGGAGATCATCTGCAGGCTGGGGTTCTGGAAGATCTCCACCAGACGTGCCCAGTCGGCACCGAAGGAGTAATCAGCCTTCAGGCTCTCGGTAACGGAAGCGATGACCTTCTTCTCGATCTCGCCGGTGGACTTCAGGCAGACCAGCAGGCTCAGGTTATCGTAGGGCTGGTAAGCCTTGTCGATGATCTCGTAGTCGAAGCTTTCAGCCACGATGACGCCGCGGTCGTACTTGCCGCTGTTCAGTGCATCGTTCAGCACGGCAGCGGGGAAAGCGCGGAAGATGTTGCCTGCGCCAAAGTGCACCCAAGTGGGCTCGGCGTGGGTCTTGGCCTTGACAGCCTCGATGTCGAATTTGGGCAGCTCGTAGCCCTTTTCTGCCCACTCGGCGGACAGATTGCCGTTTTTGATATCAGACAGCTTCATAATCATCAGCCCTTCTTTTCTTCATCCAGACGATCCAGCAGATCCCAGATACCCAGCATATACTGGATGCCCAGAGCGCGGTCATACTTGCCATAGCCGGGGCGGCAGACGCCGGGGCCTTCCTCCCACAGCTGACGGCCGTGGTCAGGACGGATGTAGCCCTCAAAGCCGCAGTCATGGTAAGCGCGCATCACCTCAATGATGCCGGTCTCGCCGCAGCAGTCGCGGTGCGCAGCCTCAGAGAAGTCGCCGTTGGGGAAGTGGTGGATATTGCGGTCGTGGCCGAAGGCAATGCGGTCGCAGTGCTTGCGGATGATCTCGGCACAGTTATTGTTGGGGTTTGCGTTCAGGCTGCCGGTGCACAGGGTCAGGCAGTTGTACTCGTCGTCCACCATGCTCAGGAAGCGGTCGATGCTCTCAGCATCCACCAGCAGGCGGGGCAGGCCGAAGATATCCCAAGGAGGATCGTCCATGTGGATGGCCATCTTGATGTCGCACTCGTGGCAGGTGGGCATCAGAGCTTCCAGGAAGTACTTCAGGTTCTCCCACAGCTTCTCCTTGGTGACAGGGGCGTAGGCCTTGAACAGCTCGTCCAGCTTTGCCATCCGCTCCGGCTCCCAGCCGGGGAAGGTCATGTTGTACTTCTCGGTGAAGGACATGATGTACTCGGCCATGGACTTGTAGTCGCCCTTGATCTTGTCCTTCTCGTAGAACAGTGCGGTGGAGCCGTCGCCGACGGGGTGGAACAGGTCGGTGCGGGTCCAGTCGAAGATGGGCATGAAGTTGTAGCAGATGACCTTGACGCCGAACTTGGACAGGTTGCGGATGCACTGCTTGTAGTTCTCGATATACTGGTCGCGGGTGGGCAGACCGATCTTGATATCGTCGTGCACATTGACGGACTCGACAACATCCATGTCAAAGCCGTAGGCGTGGATCTGGTCTGCAACCTTCTGGATCTCGTCGATTTCCCAGATCTCGCCGGGCATTTTGTTGTGCAGTGCCCAGACGATGCTGGTCACGCCGGGGATCTGCTTGATGTCGCTGAGGGTGACGGGGTCGTTGCCCTCGCCATACCAGCGCCAACCCATTTTCATAGGCATAGAGAAGTTCCTCCTGTCGTTATTTATCTTATGGCACGCGCAGTACGCCTGCACGCTCTTCTTGCTTATATTCTAATATATCAGTTATAAAATAGCAATACGCACAATGCCATTTTTTTGTGTTTATTCTTGTATACTTTACACAAAAATGGCAAAATGCCAGTTTTTTAACAAGGTTTTTGGGCAGTGTGCTGCTCTCCTTCCAATCTTCTCCTGTTCCTCCGGCTGGTGCGGCTTTTTGACCGGTTTGCGCAAAAATATGTCCTGCTTCCGTTAAAAGTCCGTTCTGTGGGACATTTGTCCTGTTATACTGCAATTACACCGAGGGACGGCGGCGTCTCCCGCATCAACTGGAAAAGAGAGGCATACTATGGACGAAAACAACTTTGTGGTAAAGACCATCTTCCACGCCCGCGGCAGCTCCGAGGTACTTACCGAAAACTATTTTGCCACCCGGAAGGAGGCTGAAGAATTCTGTGCCCTGACCGACTACGCCATGAAGCTGAACTACGGCGCAGAGCAGCAGCTGGTGACCACCGAGATCGTGGCGCTCTGATCCGCCCGGCGAGCAGCCGGTTGACAATTCCTGTAAAAACCTTTATATTCAAGACACGCAGCGCTCCGCAAAAACCGCCGGGCGCGCCATCTGCTTTTACTTTTATATATAAAGGAGGATCCACTATGGTTTCACCTGCCAAGTGCATCTCCGGGCGTTCTGTTGCCGATTGGATCGCGGCATATCCCGTGGTCTCTGACCTCTGCGCCCTGAAGGAGACTGCATGGGTAAACCCGGACAAGCTGCCCTTTGCACAGGCTGCGGCTGCCTGCCCGCTGACTTTGGCCGACATTGAGGACGCCGCCGCACGGCTGGAGCGGTTTGCGCCCTATCTTGCCGCCGTCTTTCCCGAGACCGCTGCGGCGGGCGGCATCATCGAGTCCCCTGTTCAGCCCATCCCCCGGATGCAGAAGGTGCTGAAGGAGCGCAGCGGCACTCATATCGCCGGGCAGGTATGGGTCAAGTTGGACAGTCATCTGCCCATTTCCGGCTCCATCAAGGCGCGGGGTGGCATTTACGAGGTGCTGAAAACCGCCGAGGACATTGCCCTGCACAGCGGAATGCTGCACCTTACCGACAACTACGCCGTTCTGGCAGAAGAGCGCTTCCGCAAGCTGTTCTCGCAGTATTCCATCGCGGTGGGCTCCACCGGCAATCTGGGGCTTTCCATCGGCATCATGAGCGCGAAGCTGGGCTTTCAGGTCACTGTGCATATGTCCGCTGACGCGCGGCAATGGAAAAAAGACCTGCTCCGCAGCCGGGGCGTCAAGGTGGTGGAGTACGCCTCTGATTACAGCATCGCCGTGACCGAGGGTCGTAAGCTGGCGGCGGGTGACCCCCACTGCCACTTTGTGGATGACGAAAACTCCAAGACCCTCTTTCTGGGCTATGCTGTGGCTGCACTGCGGCTGAAAAAGCAGCTGGACGCGCAGGGCGTCACCGTGGATGCGGAGCATCCTCTCTTCGCCTATCTGCCCTGCGGCGTGGGCGGCGGCCCCGGCGGCGTGGCCTTTGGCCTGAAGATGCTGTTCGGCGATGCCGCACACTGCTTCTTCGCCGAGCCAACCCACTCCCCCTGCATGATGCTGGGCATGGCCACCGGCGAAAACAACAGCATTTGCGTGCAGGACTTTGGCATCGATAACCGCACCGCCGCCGATGGTCTTGCCGTGGGGCGCGCCTCCGGCTTTGTGGGCGGGCTGATGCGTCCCTTTATGAGCGGCTGCTACACCCTGCAGGACGAGCGGATGTACACCCTTCTGGCGCAGCTGGCAGACGCCGAAGATCTTTACCTTGAACCCAGCGCTCTGGCGGGAATGTACGGCCCGGTGCTCACCCAGCCCGGGCAGCTGCTTGGCGCTTACACCGAAGCCGCTCTGCCCGCCGGTGCGCTGGCAAACGCCACCCATCTGGTCTGGGCTACCGGCGGGAATATGGTTCCCCGGGAAGAAATGCAGCGCTACTACGCAAAAGGCAGGGCGCTGGCACAGGGGTGACCGTGTGTCATGTTTCGATTGCCGGTCGCATATTGACATTTTTACAAGCGTACGCTATACTGTACACGAAAGGAGTGATTCTACGATGACCACTACAAATATCACGAATTTCCGTAAGAATGCCTTCGACTATGTAGAGCAGACCATTAAATACAACCAGCCCATCAACATCACCACCAAGGACGGCAATGCCGTGCTGCTGTCTGAAGAAGATTACAGCGGCATCATGGAAACGCTGTATCTGGTCTCTGCACCGGGTATGCGCGAAAAGATCATGGACGGAATCGCCACGTCGCTTGAGGACTGTGTGGACGAAACGGCGGTGGAGTGGTAAATGTACAAGGTCGTTTACACCAAAACCGCTGCAAAGGACGTACCAAAACTGAAGTCTGCCCATCTGGACGAAAAGGCAAAGGCACTCATTGAAATCATCCGTGTTGATCCTTTCCAAAACCCGCCCCCGTACGAAAAGCTGGTGGGTGATCTGAACGGTGCATACAGCCGCCGCATCAACATCCAGCACCGCCTTGTTTATCAGGTCTATGAAAAAGAGCAGACCGTTAAGATCCTCAGTCTGTGGACGCACTATGAACGATAAATCTAATAGCACTTCTTCGGAAAATCCATCATACGATGAGGATATGCGTGCAGAGTACGATTTTTCTGATGCCAGAAGGAACCCTTATCCGCACGACATACAAAAATAACAAGCAAAAGCCGCCTTTCGTGCCAAACAGCACAAAAAGCGGCTTTTTATCGTTTTATTTCAGGAGCAAAGAGCCTTGCGGAAGCTTATTCCGGCAGGTCCTCTTCGTTCTCGAGAGAGTGCCAGACGTTCTGGACGTCATCGTTATCTTCCAGAGAATCCAGCAGCTTGCCCATCTGCTTCAGCTGATCGGGATCGGTCAGGCGGGTGGTGGTCATGGGCACCATGGCCAGATCGTCGGACAGGATCTCGTAGCCCTTCTCCTCCAGAGCCTTGACCACAGCGGAGTAGTTCTCGGGGTCGGTGGTGACCTCGGCTGCGTCCTCGCTGGCATCAAAGTCCTCGGCACCGGCATCCAAAGCGTCCATCATGGCCTCGTCGGCGTCCTTATCCTCCAGAGAGATGTCGATGACGCCCTTCTGGTTGAACAGGAAGGCCACGCAGCCCATAGCGCCCAGATTGCCGCCGTTCTTATCGAAGTAGTGGCGCAGGTCGGCAGCGGTACGGTTGCGGTTGTCGGTCAGGGTCTCAACCATGACTGCCACGCCGCCGGGGCCGTAGCCCTCGTAGGTGATGGCCTCGAACTCGGTCTTGTCGCCGCCCTCGGCCTTCTTGATGATACGCTGGATGTTATCGTTGGGCACGCTCATGCGCTTTGCCTTGGCGATCAGATCTGCCAGCTTGCTGTTGGAAGCCGGGTTGGGGCCGCCGTCACGGACGGCAACGCTGATCTCGCGGCCGATCTTGGTAAAGACCTTGGCGCGGGCGCCGTCAGTCTTTTCCTTCTTGCGCTTAATGTTGTTCCATTTGCTATGTCCAGACATGGGAAAGAGCCTCCTAAATTTATCGGTATCTCCGCCTGCGGGCAGACGGGCTGTGGTCGCCCGCATTGTGGCAGCACACAAAATCTAACTCTATTATTTTATCACAATCCACCGGCGCGTTCAAGCCTGAAAAGCCCGATTTTCGCCCGGATGCGTGTAAATCTGCGGTTTACAGCAGCCGCAGCGCCTTGGGATAGTGGTTTTTCACTCTCCCGCCGGACACCTTGCCGCCACCCAGCGGCCAGCCGTCCACGGTCACGCAGCACCAGCCGTCCGCTGCTGTGCGGGCTTCCACTTCGCGGCCGGAGAGGTACTCGGTGCAACGGCAGTCGGCAAGAGTCAGCTGCTCGCAGTTCGTGCAGAGGCCTCCAAAGGCCGTAAACAGATGATGCTCCGGCACAAAGCGGCCCTTCTGCACGCTGCCCACAAACACCCCCGCCCGCAGCACATGAAGTCCCGTCTGCGGAAAGGCCACCGGCAACAACACACCACCGCCGTGCACCACGGCCGGGCGCTGCGCCAGCGCGGGGAAATACTGCCGGGCAAACTCCTGCCATGCGGCAAGGCTCTGCGCCGGGGTGGCCTCCCCTGCCCCGGTATCCCGGGTGCGGCGGCTCGTGCCCTGCACGGCGTCCCGGCAGGCGCGACTGTCTGCGCGGCGGGCGCTGCGGGCATCTGCGGCCTTGGCAGGCTTCGCCTTGCCCTTGCCCTTTTTGCCCGCCTCGGCAGCGGCGGCAAGCCAGAGCTGCTCCTCCGGGGTGTATTCTCCCTCCGGCGGCAGGGTGCGGGGCGTACCGGCCTTGACCAGCCGGGCCATAAAGTGCCCTTCGCCGCCCTGGCAGGGCCAGATGCGGCGCACCTTGCTCACATCCAGCGGCAGACCGCCGGTGCGGTTCTCTTCGCCTGCGCTGCCAAAGGTGTAATCCACGTTGCCCAGCACATCTGCCAGTACAAACTCCGGGTGGCGCTGCAAAAACGCCGCCACCTGTCCCTCGTCCTCTTCCGGCGCGAAGGTGCAGGTGGAGTAGACCAGTTCGCCGCCCGGCGCGAGGGCCGCAGCGGCGCTGTCGAGGATGTCCGCGCCCAGCTCTGCGCACTGCTTTACCAGTGCCTCGCAGTGCTGCTGCAGCGCTACCGGCTCCTTGCGGAACATTCCCTCACCGGAGCAAGGCGCGTCCACCAGCACCCGGTCGAAAAACTCCGGCAGCGCCTCGGCAATGCGGGCGGGAGTCTCGTTGAGCACCACGGCGTTGGAAACGCCCATGCGCTCAAGGTTGCTTTTTAAAATTTCGGCACGCGCAGCCACATACTCGTTGCTCACCAGCACACCGCGCCCCTGCAATGCCGCCGCCAGCTGGCTGCTTTTGCCGCCGGGCGCGGCGCACAGATCCAGCACCCGCATCCCCGGCTGTACTCCCAGCAGCGGCGCTGCTGAAGAAGCCGAGGGCTCCTGCGAATAGAACACACCCGCATGGTGGTACGGATGCCGTCCGGGCTTAAAATCCGGCTGATGCACCACAAAAGCCGCCTTGCAGAAGGGCGAGGGTTCCAGCGGGAAATCTGCCCTCTGCGCAAACTGCTCCGGTGTGGTGCGCAGCGCCGACACGGTGACCCCGCGCTCTGCCGTCTGCTGCGGGGCGGCATACAGCTGCTCGTACCGCTGGCCCAGCAGGGCACGCTCCCGCTGCTCAAAATATTCCGTAGGCATATTCTTTTCCTCCCATGGGATGTATAAAGCCGCCGGCTGCGGCCACACTATGGACTGTGAGGGCGGCCCCGCCCCCACAGCAACGACCGAAAGGAGCATTCACATCATGGAAAACCGCAGTGAGAACCGCAGTACCAATTGCAAGAACCAGACCTCTAACCGTACCAGCAGCAAGACCACCAACAGCGCAACCAACGAGCACAAGCACCCCAACCAGTACACCAAGGGTGCCGATGACGAGAGCGCCAAGAACTCCACCAACAGCCGTTCCAGCAACGCAAAAAACAGCCGCTGATGGCGTAAGCGGCATCTGACGGACCGCAGATGCCAACAAGCAAAGCCCGCTGCCCTCCACCACTGGTTTCCAGTGTGGAAAGCAGCGGGCTTTCGCATTCTTATTTCTGGTCAGGGTCAAACTGTTGCCACAGCACCTCAAACAGCTGGTGCACACGCTCCAGTTGTCCGTTCAGGTACAGCCATCCCAACAGGCACTCGAAGCCGGTGGAGGCACGGTATTCCTCCGGGGAGGCGTGCTTGGCAACGCTGGCCTTGCTGGCGTTGCGGCCGCGCTTGAACACAGCCAGCTCGTCCTCGGTGAACAGCGGCTCCAGCAGCTGTTCCTCTCTGAACTGCGCCTTGGCAGAGACATACTTGACCTTTTCGGCATTCAGCTTTCCGGCTGAAAGGCGGTGGTGCTCCACCAGACGCTGACGCACCAGCAGCTCCAGCACGCTGTCCCCCACAAAGGCCAGCGCCAGCGGGCTGAGCTCCCGCGGGTCGATCTTTTCTGATTCGTTCATGATGCTTTATCCTTAGAAGATATAGTCGAACTGATAATCGCCGATGAGGATGGTATCGTTCTCTTCCACGCCCTTCTGCACCAGCGCGTCCAGAATGCCGCTCTCGCCCAGCTGACGCTGGAAGAACTGCAGGCTCTCGTAGTCGTCCACGTTGCTGCCGGCCAGAATATACTCCAGCCACGGGGCATCCACGCTCCACACATGGGCTTCCATGCGCTGGATGGTGAAATCGCGGCCATTCTTCTTGGGCTCCGGCTTTTTGTACTCGGGGGTGAACACCGGCACCTGCGGGATATCCTTGAGGCGGTTGTACACGAGCCCCGGCAGCTGCTTTACGCCCTGCATGGTGGCGGCAGAGATGGGCACAAAGGTCAGACCCTTGCCCTCCACATACTGGCGGAAGGTCTCGATCTGCTCTTCGGTGGCAAGGTCGCACTTGTTGCCCACCACGATCTGCGGGCGCTCGGCCAGCACGGGGCTGAACTTTGCCAGCTCCTCGTTGATCTTTTCAAAGTCCTCGATGGGGTCGCGGCACTCGCTGCCGGAAACGTCAACGACGTGCAGCAGCAGGCGGCAGCGCTCCACATGGCGCAGGAAATCGTGGCCCAGACCAACGCCTTCACTGGCACCCTCGATCAGGCCGGGAATGTCGGCGCAGACAAAGCTTGCGCCCTCGCCCACCGACACAACGCCCAGCGTGGGCACAAGGGTGGTAAAGTGGTAGTTTGCGATCTTGGGCT
>OLFE01000732.1_pt1 | contig 10349 bp, 8 predicted proteins | sample 1608591 | NCBI WGS metagenome assembly OLFE01 (sample SAMN02674887, study PRJEB24791) | human gut metagenome, SKBSTL062 | isolation source: stool | host: Homo sapiens | place: USA
CGATCTGACTCGTTCTCGGCGTCGAGGTAGTAGTCGCGGTCGCCCATGCCGATGCCCGACTGTCCGATGTAGAGGGCATTGACTTTGCTGTCCTTCAGATCGGCCTCGGGACCGAAGCTGAACAGGGGCGAGCTCGAAGTCATCTGCATCACGGACAGGATCGGAGTGAGTTGTTTCTTGTCGTCCAGAGACAGGATCGTTTCCAATTCGGCCCGGATGGGAGCGGCGCCCTCCTGGTTCAGGCGTACCGAGTCGAGGCCCAGCTTGTAGAGGTCGGCGATCTTCTGATTGACCGTGCCCTTCGCAGGGTTCTCCTTGGTCATCTGGGTGAAGAGCTCGTTGATGCGGATTTCGTTGTTGTCGTTCAACACGTTGAACATGTTGTAGCTCGAATGTTCGGGCTTGAGCGGATTTTTAGCCTGCCAGCCGCCCGTAGCGTACTGGTAGAAACTCTCGTTGGGGGCGACCGAAGTGTCCATGTTGGACGGATCGAGCGCCGGCGTCGAGTTGGTCGGTTTGTTTTGGCAGCCCATCATACAAAGAACGGTTGCAGCGAAAAGAATTTTTTTCATTGGTTGTTTACTCTAAAATATTTTAAGGTTTCTGTCTGTTTTCGATTCAGTACGAAGAACGGTTCGACGGGACCGCGCTCCGTTCGTGCCCGGCTTATTTGCGGATGGCCGCCACTCCCGGCAGCTCCTTGCCTTCGATGTATTCGAGCAGTGCACCGCCGCCCGTCGAAACGTAGCTCACCTTGTCGGCCAGGCTGAACTTGTTGATGCAGGCCACCGAATCGCCGCCGCCGATGAGCGAGAAGGCTCCTTTCGAAGTGGCTTCGGCGATCGCTTCGGCCACGGCTTTCGAGCCGGTAGCGAACTTGTCCATCTCGAAAACACCTACGGGGCCGTTCCACAGGATCGTTTTGCAGCCCAGGATGTGTTCGCGGAAAGTCTTTTTGCCCTCCTCGCCGATGTCGAGACCCATCCAGCCGTCGGGGATGTCGTTCACCGGAGCCTGGCGCGTATCGGCGTCCTCGGCGAATTTGTCGGCGATCAGCGCATCGGGCGAGAATACCAGCTTCACGCCGCGCTCCTCGGCTTTCTTCACGATTTCGAGTGCCGTGGGGAACATCTCCGGCTCGCAGAGCGAGTTACCGACTTTGCCGCCCTGCGCCGCTGCGAAGGTGTAGGACATACCGCCGCCGATGACGATCGAATCGACCTTTTCCATCAGGTTTTCGAGGATCGAGATCTTGGTCGAAACTTTCGACCCGCCGATGATCGCCGCGAACGGGCGCCGGGGATTCAGCATCAGACGATCGACCGCCTGCAATTCGTTCTCCATCACGTAGCCGAACATCTTGTCGTGGGGGAATTTATCGGCGATCAGGGCTGTCGAGGCGTGTGCGCGGTGCGCGGTGCCGAAAGCGTCGTTGATGTAGCAGTCGGCATACGAAGCCAGCCGCTCGACGAACTCTTTCTGCGAGGCTTTGACCGCTTTTTTTGCAGCGGCTTTCTCCTCTTCCGAAGCATCTTCGGCAAGTCCGCGGGGCTTGCCCTCCTCCTCGGCGTAGAAACGCAGGTTTTCGAGCAGCATCACCTCGCCGGGTTTGAGGTTCCGGGCTGTTTCGGCCGCTTTTTCTCCCATGCAGTCGCCGGCGAAAATCACGGGTTTGCCCAGCAGCTTTTCGATCGCGGGGACGATCTGTCCGAGCGAATATTTCATATCGTTGTTCTTCTTGGGCCGTCCCAGATGCGACATCAGGATTACCGAGCCGCCCGCGTCGAGTACCTTGCGGATCGTGGGGATCGCCGCCCGGATGCGGGTGTCGTCCGTTACCTGGCCCTTGTCGTCGAGGGGGACGTTGAAGTCCACGCGGATAATCGCCCGCTTGCCTTTGAAATCGTAAGAATCGATTTTGAACATAATTCGAAATATTTAATGGTTGAACGTGCTGGTTCCACAACCGGCTATAACGTGACAAATTTACGAAAAAACGCTGGAATAATCAACCGAAATCGGAATAATAGTGCATCCTGCACTGATAATAAACGCATTACACTGAAAATCTCGGAAATACGGGAAATAGCAATTTAGCAAAGAAACGCAAGGTAATGAAATAGAACGGTTGCCTAATCGTTACCTGAAAACGAGTAAGATTTTTCTTTGTGTCGTCACGTTTCATAGTTCTGCATCATATTGCGTATCAATGTATAACTCGCTGACAACTAATTTTGTAACCAAAAAAGATTGGATTATGCGAAGTACATTTAAAATGCTGTTCTACGTGAACGCAAGCAAGGAGAAAAACGGTATTGTTCCCATCATGGGACGAGTGACAATCAACGGCTCAGTAGCCCAATTCAGTTGTAAGCGTACCATTGCAAAAGAGCTTTGGGATGTAAAAGGCAACAGAGCCATAGGTAAGAGCAAGGAAGCAAGAGAAATCAATCTTGCTTTGGATAATATCAAGGCTCAAATCATCAAGCATTATCAACGCCTGTCGGATAGAGAAGCCTATGTAACTGCCGAAATGGTACGCAACGCCTATCAAGGCATCGGAACGGAGTATGAAACATTGCTCGGTGCATTTGATAAGGATAATGCCACGTTCAAGAAGCGTGTAGGCACAGACCGAGTGATGGCTACTTATATGTCAAGAGTACGGGCAAGAAACCATGTCGCAGCATTCATCAAGGCAAACTACAAACGCAACGATATGTCGATGATAGAACTGACTCCAGACTTCATCAAGGAGTTTGCTGTATTCCTCGCAACAGACAGAGGTTTGCAGAATGGCAGTATCTGGGCAAATTGTATGTGGCTCAAGGGTGTTGTTATGCGTGCCCACTACAACGGATTGATGCCGAGAAACCCATTTGCTCAATTCCACATAAGCCCCAATGTTAAGGAGAGGGAGTTTCTGACCGAAGATGAATTAAAAGCGGTGATGACACACGATTTTACGGATAGCAAGTTGGCATATATCCGAGACCTGTTTGTGTTTGCAAGTTTTACAGCCTTGTCATTCGTGGATATTAAGGAACTTACCACCGATGATATTGTAGAAATAAACGGTGAGAAATGGATATTATCCAAGCGACACAAAACCAAAATACCGTTCCAAGTTAAGTTGTTGGATATTCCGTTGCAGATTATCAAGCGATACGAGCCATTCCAAGAGAACAAACTCGTATTCCCCAATTTGAACTATTGGAGTATATGTAAACCATTGAAAAAGATGATAAAAGAGTGTGGAATCGACAAGGATATTTCATTCCATTGCTCAAGGCATGGATTTGCTACCCTTGCCCTCAGTAAAGGTATGCCAATCGAGAGTGTAAGCCGAGTGTTGGGACATACAAACATCGTTACAACACAGCTATATGCTAAGATTACCACCGAGAAAATCGACAAGGATTTGACGATCTTCGGCAACCAACTTAATCAATCGTTCGGTAACACGACAATGGCATAAGGTATGGAACGAGCAATTATAACAATAACTGAATCGGGATATGTGAGCATTCCCGATGGCGATGTATGGATGTCGTTTTCGGAACTTGTGGTGCTGTTCGATGTATCAGCACCCATACTAAAGGCTGCAATACGAGCCATACACAGAAGCGGAGTGATAGCGGAACACACGCAACATTGCGAAGTGATACCATATACCTATTGGGCTACCCTATATAATATGGATATGATTGTTGCCCTTGCTTTTCGCATCCACTCATACGGTGCGGAGAAGATACGGGGTGAGGTGTTAAAGAGGATATACGGACAAAAAGAGAAAGTATGTTATCTCTTTTCGCTTGCCAATTCTCTAATAGGTATGTCATAAGTTTGATAAATAGCAGGTACGCAATGGATACCTGCTATTTATCATTTATCGCTTCTGCTCCTCTATAAATACATCTATTTCCCCTAAATAACCAATTTCTTTAGGAAGTACAAACATATTGTTGGGATTTACATATTTTCTGAAATGGTCTTCAATATCAGATATTTCCAAATCTTCAATGCTTGTATTGGTATTGAATCCCACTGGTTGGATATGACACAATTTCCAATCAGACAAAGCATAACTACCTAATGGCTTGGTGTATTTAGCTTTTGCCTTAATTTCCTTTGTCGCCATAAATACCATAGGTAACTCCTTTTGGCTCAAAAGTTCTTTAATTTGAGATAAGGTAAACACCATTCCTTTTAATACATTACTATACGCCCAAATAGCTACGGTATTATCTGAAACGATAATCTCTCTTCCACAAGGATGTACAAATGATTGACCTCGTTTGTTTGTTTCTTTGCGAATAATCAATGGCATATCTTTGTCTGCAATCCATTCCTCTATCAGATTATTCCAATTTTCAAGTACTTCAACATCTATCTGAGGGTTGTTAGGAGAATTACGCCACAATGCACCTATCTCCTTAATTTTCATTCGGATTTCCTCTCCTACAAAATCTTTTGTGGGCATACATCTTTCAGACTGCTTATATGGCGTGGGGTGTCCAGATATTAGAAATTGCATAGCTCGTGTGGGAGGATATTTACAACTATACAATCTGCCCTCTTGATAGCTCTTGGTCTCAATGACATTTGAAAAGACACGATAGAAATCAGCTTTTGTAAACTTGAATGTTCCATTCGGAGTATGAACAATAAATGAATCATTGTCTTTCAAAGGCTCAATCAAATCAGCCTTGAAACATAATCTACTACTTGTATATTCTACCATATGCTAACCATTCAAACAAATTATACCACAAAGGTACTCGAAATAAACAAAATAAGAGAATTTCTGCCGTTTTTAATTGTCTTGAGTATATAGCACCCCTCAAATTTATCTTCCCATAGTACTTTATTCACTATTCTGCTACGATTTGCGTAGCAACTTATCCGTCAATCACTTATACTTTTGTAGCTGACATTTTTTGAACTTAAAAGCATTTGAAAATGGAAGCTAACAAAGTAACATCAAGCCATAAACCGCCATCAGATGGTGGTATGGCAAAAGAAGAATTTATCCGAGTGGGAACAACGCTCTACAAGATTGTGGAGCAACCGAGATTAAGCGGTGGATATCTAAAGAAGCGTATCCCTTGGAACAATGAAACACTCCGCCAAGACTATGGCAAGGACTACATCGGCAGTGTTCCCAAGTATGACGGATTCTGTACCGTACCCGAACACATCGGCTATCGCCCTGTAATCGGCAAGTTCCTTAATCTCTATGAGCCGATAGACCACCAACCGCAAGAGGGTGATTTCCCCTCTATCCGTTCATTAGTGGAGCATATCTTCGGTGAGCAATACGAGTTGGGAATGGACTATCTGCAACTGCTCTACCTGCAACCCGTTCAGAAGTTGCCAATCCTGTTATTGGTATCAGAAGAACGCAATACGGGCAAGAGTACATTTCTTAATTTTCTGAAAGCCCTCTTTCAGAACAATGTAACATTCAACACCAACGAGGATTTCCGCAGTCAATTCAATTCCGATTGGGCTGGCAAACTCCTTATCGTGGTCGATGAGGTACTGCTCAACCGTAGGGAGGATAGTGAACGATTGAAGAATCTAAGCACCACACTATCCTACAAGGTGGAAGCCAAAGGCAAAGACCGTGATGAAATTGCATTCTTCGCCAAATTCGTGCTATGTTCCAACAACGAGTATCTGCCCGTAATCATCGATGCAGGGGAAACACGCTATTGGGTACGCAAGATAAACCGCTTGCAGTCCGATGATACCAATTTCCTACAACGCTTGAAAGCGGAGATACGCGCCTTTCTCCATTTCCTCACCAATCGAAAGTTATCCACCGATAGGGAGAGCCGAATGTGGTTCAACCCCTCGTTGTTGCATACAGAAGCATTGCAGAGGATCATCCGTAGCAACCGTAACCGATTGGAGATTGAAATGTCGGAACTGCTGCTCGACATTATGGCAACTATGAATGTGGATAGCGTTTCATTCTGCCTTAACGACCTTATCGTGCTGTTGATGCACTCTCAGGTAAAGGTAGAGAAACACCAAGTGCGTAAAGTGGTGCAAGAGTGCTGGAAACTAACACCTGCACCCAACGGGCTTACCTACACCACCTATCAAGGCAACTACAACCAAAGTTGCCACTATGAGCCGATAAGGAGAGTGGGACGCTACTACACCATCACTAGGGAGCAACTCGAATCCCTGTAACACTATCATTTTTCTGTTGAATTGTTGAATATGAGTATAAACACACTGACAATAAACAATATACACTCTCAACAAAATCTCAACAAGCCAAAAGAGAAGTTGAGATACAGCACACACCAAATTGTAGATTTCTCTTTTGGTGAGCAGTTTGTTGAGAATATGTTGAGTTGTTACAAGTCTGTATATAAACATATTACATCAACAATTCATCAAATCAACAAATTTTCATCAACTTTAAAACCGTATGTAATATGACAATTCAAGACGCAAAACAAATCAAGTTGGCAGACTATCTGCAAAGTCTGGGATATACACCCATTAAGCAACAAGGCAAAAACCTATGGTATAAATCACCGCTGAGGAACGAAACCGATGCTTCGTTCAAGGTAAACACCGAGTTAAATCAATGGTACGACTTCGGTATCGGAAAGGGTGGCAATATCATCGCATTGGCAGCGGAACTCTACCATAGCGAGAATGTAGCCTATCTGTTGGAACGCATAGCGGAGCGAACACCGTACATTCGCCCGGCATCATTCTCTTTTGGCGAGCAGAAAGCACATAACAGCAGTTTTCAAGGCGTACAAGTTGGCGAATTATCTTCTCTTGCCCTTATCGACTATCTGCGAGGACGAGGAATAAACATCGAACTCGCCAAAAGAGAGTGTAAGGAGTTGCGATTTGAGCATAACGGCAAACCATATTTCGCTATCGGCTTCTCGAATATCTCTGGTGGCTATGAACTCCGCAACCGCTACTTCAAAGGTTGTCTTGCTCCAAAGGATATTACCCATATCCGACAGCAAGGAGAGCAGCGAGATGTGTGCTATCTCTTCGAGGGCTTTATGGATTATCTCTCTTTCCTTACAATTCGAGTGAACAACAATCCCGAAGAGCCACGCACAGAAGAGCAGGATTATATGGTGCTGAACTCCGTTACAAACCTCTCAAAAGCCGAGCAACTGCTCCACCCATACACCCGAATAGGTAGCTTTCTCGACAACGACCAAGCAGGGCAAATAGCCTATGAGAATCTGAAAAAGATGTTCGGGAATAGGCTTCAAGATATGTCGCATCACTACGCAGGACACAAGGATTTGAACGACTACTTATGCCACCGAAACCAAGCAAAACAGGCAGAGAAAAAGTCGCAAGTCCAATCCGCAAGGCGGATGCCACAACCGCAGCCGAAGAAGAAACGAGGCTTCAGGTTATAGCCCACTATAACTACACGCTTCGCTTACGTAGTTGTGGGCTCTACCGAGGGTGCAGAGTGACCTCTCTGCACTCCGCTTATGGGCTTCGCCCCTAAGGACCCCGACAACGGAAGCAAGTGACCAAATGACCAACAGACATTAGTGCAACCAATAAAATCAGAATAACTATGGCAGTAAAAAGCAGCATACATATCAAGCCTTGCAACATATCATCGAGCGAGGCACACAACCTCAGAACTCCCGAGTATATGCGTAACATCGGAGAGTCAAAAATATACCTCATACCCCAACTTGTTACCGACAACGAGTATTGGATAAATCCTCACCTCGGCGATTGTGATTTACAGACGCATTACGATAACATCAAGCAGATGGTAAAGGCGAAGACAGGACGAGCGATGCAAGAGAAAGAGCGAGAACGCAAAACCAAGAGTGGCAAGATTATCAAGGTGGCAGGATGCTCACCCATTCGTGAGGGTGTATTGCTCATCAAACCCAACACTACATTGGAGGATGTTCGCAGATTTGGCGAGGAGTGCAAAGAGCGTTGGGGTATCACACCACTGCAAATATTCCTACACAAAGACGAGGGGCATTGGCTCGGTGGAGAGCCAGCTCCTGATGATAAGGAGAGTTTTCAAATTGGTGGTCGTTGGTTTAAACCCAACTACCACGCCCATATCGTATTCGATTGGATGGACCACGATACGGGCAAGAGCCGAAAACTTAACGATGATGATATGATGCAGATGCAGACCTTGGCATCTGATATTCTATCAATGGAGCGAGGACAATCCAAATCCGAGACAGGCAAGGAGCATTTGGAACGAAACGACTTCATCATCGAGAAGCAGCGTGCAGAGCTGGAACGCATAGAAGCTGAACGGCAGCACAAGGAACACCAGATAGATCTTGCCGAGCAAGAACTCAAACATGTGAAATCGGAGATACGCACCGACAAACTCAAAAGCGTAGCCACCGATGCAGCCACAGCCCTTGCAAGCGGTGTCAGTTCTCTTTTCGGCAGCGGTAAGATGAAATCGTTGGAACGCAAGAACGAGGATTTACGGGATGAGATAGCTATCCGAGACGAAACTATCGAGCAACTGCAATCCAACATCAAGCAAATGGAGGTAGAACACCAAAAGCAGATACAGGAGGTCAAGCAATCATACGAAGCAGAACATCGTAAACAAACGGAGTATATCGACAAGATTTTGCATTACTTCCCGTATGTGGAGAAATTGATGCCGATGATTAAATACCTCAGCGAGAAAATGGGATTCAACGACAGCCTTATCAAATTATTATGTACCTTTAAGGAAATACCCGTCAAAGGTAAGCTCTACTCAACGATGTTTAACCAATCGTTTTCAGCCGATGGTGCGGTCTGCTCCCTCAAAGAGGACAAAGAGGGAAGATTTGACCTTAGAATCGATGGTGTTTCGCATCACTCTTGGTTCAGACGCAAAAAAGATGAGTTTATGGAAGCATTGGGATTACCTACAAGCAGAAGACAAAATCGTGGGCTGAAACTCTAAAATGCTCATCAAGTCGTAATAATTTGCCTAATAAGAGCCTATTATTACGACTTTTTTGTAAATTTGCAGTTGGTTAGGGTCAACTCTATCCAAGACATATGAAAAAGAAGAAGCGTTATGTTTTCATCTTGCGTGTATAAAGCCTGAGAAACTTTAAAACGAGAACAAGTCGAGAACATAGTGGTTCTCACGCATATAGCGTGGGCTGCTATTGTTACATCTGTTCTCAAAGGTTTTCTCAGGGCCTATACACAAAGACGTGCATTGCAGTTCCACGCTTCGTGGTTAATAAAGTTCTTGTGGCAGCTGGAGAACACATAAAATGATATACAATGAAAAAAGCTTTAACTTTATTATTCATTGGAGTTTCAATGGCAATTCCAGCGATTGGACAGAATGAAATCGACACATTGTACTATGATAAAGATTGGAAAGGGGTTGAGAACAAAGCCTTTGCAACTTATTTTCGAATTATTCCTACTTCGACAGATAGTAATTTTCGAAAACAATTTCGAGATTATTATATAACAGGTGAGTTGCAATCTGAAGGTGGATTTATAACAATTGACAGATATGATGACTCGAAATCTATTTTTGATGGACAATGGACAAATTATTATAAATCAGGTAAAGTTGAGCAAAAAGGTAACCGCATAAATGGTAAACAAGAAGGCGAATATACAAAGTATAAAGAAGATGGTCTTGTCTCTATTCATGCAAATTTTAGAAATGACAAATTACATGGTATCTATACTGAATTCTCTGAAGACGGTAATTTGTGTATACAAGTTGAATATAGCAATGGAGAACCTTTATACGATTATTATGTGGTTTCAAATAAAGATGGATTTTGCAGTAAGATGAGACTTTCTGATAATCAACCAATATATGAAACTCCATCTCTAAATGAAAAGGAAGTTGAATATAAAGATGGTGAAGCATGGCCTTATTATAATAAAAATGGGATAATGATAGGTATGACAAATAATGAGGTACGTGATTATGGAAAATATTTTCAAATTCCCATAATAATCGCTAATAATTCGATGTACCCTATTGAATTTGAACCGAATAATATTACAGCATCACTGATTGATAAAAAAGGAAATGAACGTATCTTAAAAGTCTATTCTGCTGCTGAATATATGAAAAAAGTTAGACGTAGTCAAAATTGGGCTATGGCCCTTAATGGTTTAGCAGAAGGATTAGCTGCTGCAAATGCCGGTTATTCAAGTTCTACAACTAATTCATCATATAGTGGTTATTCGTCTAGTTATGGAAGTGCTTCTGCATATGGTAGTGGTGGGTATGCTTATGGTAATTATTCTGGAAATTCGTCATATTATGGACGTTCTTCTTCTACAACCACTTCATATAATGGTGCGGC
>OLFE01000752.1_pt1 | contig 9944 bp, 9 predicted proteins | sample 1608591 | NCBI WGS metagenome assembly OLFE01 (sample SAMN02674887, study PRJEB24791) | human gut metagenome, SKBSTL062 | isolation source: stool | host: Homo sapiens | place: USA
GCCCAATATCTGAAAGAACCATTGGTCGACTTCACCCAAGCATCGGGTACTGAAGAGCAGATAGAACGCATTATCATGCAGAAATACCTGGTTACATTCTACCAAGGCAACTGGGATTCCTTTTACGAACAACTACGTACCGGCTACCCGGACTTCCGTCGCCCAGCCGGAACAGAAATCCCCAAACGATGGATGTATCCGCAAGGAGAATATGATAACAACGGTGCTAACGTAGAAACGGCTATTACACGCCAATTCGGTGCAGGAAATGACAAAATAAACCAAGCTACCTGGTGGCAAAAAAAATCATAGAATAAAATATATACTCTTAACCCATATTTATAATGAAAAAGATTATTTTAAGCAGCGTATTATTGCTATCCGGCTTCTTTATCCAAGCGCAACAAGCTCCCGATAAAATCAGCTTTAATTCCAATGGTGAATTTAAGATAGCACAATTTACCGATATGCACTTGGGACATGATCAGGAGAAAGACCGAATAGTGGGAGATATGATCAAAGAAGTACTTGATTCTGAAAAGCCTGACCTCGTGATATTTACAGGAGACAATACTACTATGGATGAAGTCCGGCAAGCTTGGGAAGCCATATCTGCCGAACTGTCGGCCCGCCGGATCCCTTGGACAGCCGTATTGGGAAATCATGATGACGAATATGCCGTAAAGCGTGATGAAATCATTCGTATCATCCGGGAACAACCGTATTGTATGATGAAACAAGTGGCAGAAGGAATAAAAGGAGAAGGTAACCATATTCTCCCTATTTACAGTTCGAAAGACGGAAATAAAACAGCCGCATTGCTTTATTGCCTGGACACAAATGCTTATTCGAAGATAAAAACAGTAAAAGGATATGACTGGATCGGACGATCTCAAATAGACTGGTACTCCCGCGAAAGCCGGAAGTACACAGAACGGAATGAGGGACAACCATTACCTGCATTGACCTTCCTCCATATTCCGCTACCGGAGTACACCCAAGCATGGGAATCGTTCGAAACCAAACGTTACGGAGACCGTAACGAAAAAGAATGCAGTCCCCATATAAACAGCGGTATGTTTGCCAATATGCTGGAATGCGGTGATGTTATGGGTGTTTTTGCCGGACACGACCACGTAAACGATTACATCGCTACTCTCTATAACATCGCTTTAGGATATGGACGAGCTTCGGGCGGAAAAAATACTTACGGAGATAAAACACCAGGTAGTCGTATCATCGTATTGAAAGAAGGTAAACGTGAATTCGATACTTGGCTTCGGGAAAAAGGAAATATGGCAAAACTGAATGTATGTACATATCCCGGCTCTTTTGTAAAAGAGAAATAGAAATCACTTTTATGAGTATTCAAAAAGAAACGGCTATAAAAACTTTTTAGGTGATTTACAGATTATCCCTCCAACCTATAATAAACACTTATCGAATTATAGTTGGAGGGATAAATTTATTTGGTAAAAAGTGAATCGTTACAAAACTCCTTTACTGGACGGCAATTCGAAATGATAGATATCCCTCTTCAACGCCATCTTCAACGCACGGGCCAGCGCTTTGAATATTCCCTCTATCTTGTGATGCTCATTCTGCCCCTCAGCCTTAATATTGAGGTTCATCTTGGCTGCATCACTCAGAGACTTAAAAAAGTGTAAAAACATCTCGGTAGGCATTTCTCCTATCTTTTCACGCTTAAACTCGGCATCCCATACCAACCACGGACGTCCTCCGAAATCCAGGCATACCCGGCAAAGGCAATCATCCATGGGCAAAGCATAACCGTAACGTTCAATTCCTCTTTTACTACCCAGCGCCTGATAGATACACTCACCCAATGCGATAGCCGTATCTTCGATGGTATGATGTTCGTCTACCTCGAGGTCCCCCTTCACCCGGATCGTTAAATCCATACCGGAATGTTTACCAATCTGCTCAAGCATATGGTCAAAGAAACCTAACCCGGTAGAAATGTCACAAGTACCCTTACCATCCAGATTGAGAGCTACCAGGATATCGGTTTCTTTCGTTGTCCTGCGTATTTCTGCTCTCCGCTCTCCTGCAAAAAGGAACTCAGCCACCCGATCCCAATCAGTAGTGGCAAGAGCACAATAAGTTTCCAGTCCCTTTTCTTTCAGCAAATCAATGGATTCCTGAAGGTAAATGGCACGGCAACCTATATTTTTGGCCAATTCTACATCTGTCGGACGATCTCCAATGACAAAGCTGCCCTCCAGATCATATTCCGGATTGGAAATATACTTAGTCAACATTCCTGTACGCGGCTTCCTCGTAGAAGCACAATCTTCGGGCATACTACGATCTATCAGGATATCATCGAACGTAATACCTTCTCCGGCCAGAGTTTTCAACATCAGATTGTGCGCCGGCCAAAAAGTTTCTTCCGGGAAAGAAGAGGTGCCCAAACCATCCTGATTGGTCACCATGACAAACTCAAAATCAAGTTTACTGCGAATAAAGCCCAAATTGCGGAAAACTTTAGGATAGAATTCAAGCTTCTCCAGTGAATCGAGCTGATAGTCGACAGGCGGCTCAATGACAAGCGTGCCATCACGGTCAATAAAAAGTACTTTCTTTTTCATTTTTCCTATTGATATTTTTTCAGTGCTCCAATCAGTTTGGCATTCTCAGCCCGTGTACCTACAGTCACACGAAGGCAGTTGCCACACAATGATATGGAATTTCGATTACGTACAATAATACCCTCTCCCACCAGATAATTATAAATTTTCACAGCATCGGTCACACGTGCCAGAAAGAAGTTGGCATTCGATGGAAATACCTGTAATACGCAAGGCAACTCAACGAAAGCTTCTTCCAGATACCCCCTCTCCTCCTTCAATGTTTTTACCCAGCGTTCTATCTCGTAGTATTTGTGGAGCATTTCTATAGCTTGTTGCTGAGTCAGCTGATTCACATTATACGGATACTTGATTTTATTCAAAACACCGATAATCCCCTCGGAGGCAAAAGCCATCCCCAAACGAATAGCTGCACAACCAAACGCTTTTGAGAAAGTCTGTAAGATAATCAGATTCGGATACTTATCCAACTCTGACAAAAATGAGGGTTCATCAGAAAAATCATTATAAGCCTCGTCCAGAATGACCAATCCTTCGAAATCATTGATCACCTTTATTATCTCAGACCGAAGCAGATCATTTCCCGTCGGATTATTGGGTGAACAAAGGAAAATCATCTTAGTCCGTTCATCCGCAACTGCCAACAACTCATCGGCAGAAAACTGAAAATCATCGTGAAGCAGAACTTTGCGATATTCCACATCATTGACATCGGCACAAACCTGATACATGCCGTACGTAGGATCGATAGCAACCACATTGTCTCTGCCCGGCTCACAGAAAGCACGAAACACCAAATCAATAGCCTCATCACTGCCATTTCCCAGAAAGATATGGGCAGGAGCTACTTTTTTTATCTTGGACAATTCCAACTTCAGATCCCGTTGCATCGGATCCGGATAGCGATTGTGCGGCAGGTTATACGGGTTTTCGTTAGCATCCAGAAAAACAGATGCTGCCACCCCACTATATTCATCACGGGCCGAAGAATAGGGTTTTAGTCTCCAGATATTCGGACGGGTTAATTCTTGCAATGTTTTCATTTTCTTATCTCCTCCAATCTAACAGTTACCGCATTTTTGTGTGCATCCAGGTGTTCATTGGCAGCCATCACCTCGATAGCCGGGCCAATAGCCGACATTCCACTGGGAAGTATCTCTTGAAAAGTGATCTTACGGATGAAACTGTCCAAGCTCACTCCACTATAGGCTTTGGCATAGCCGTTGGTAGGTAAAGTATGGTTAGTTCCCGAAGCATAATCACCTGCGCTTTCGGGAGAGAAGGCACCCAAAAATACCGAACCGGCATTTACTATCTGTCCGGCTACTTCCATATAGTCCTTCGTCTCAATAATCAGGTGCTCAGGAGCGTAAGCATTGGTAAGTTCCAAAGCTTCCTCCATATCCTTCACCAATATCAACTTACTGTTGGCCAAAGATTTTTCGGCAATATCGCGACGGGTTAGATAGCCTAATTGGCGTTCGACCTCGTAAACGACTTCCGTTTGTAGCTTCTCAGAAGTCGTAACCAGCATCGCCTGGCTATCCACTCCATGTTCCGCCTGAGAAAGAAGATCGGCAGCCACAAACACCGGGTTGGCAGATTCGTCAGCCAGAACCTCTACCTCCGACGGCCCCGCAGGCATATCAATGGCGACATCCCGCAGGCTGACAAGTTGCTTGGCAGCGGTGACATACTGATTGCCGGGACCAAAGATCTTATAAACTTTAGGAATACTCTCTGTCCCGTAAGCCATAGCGGCAATGGCCTGTACTCCACCAGCTTTAAAGATTTTGCTGACTCCAGCCAGACGAGCGGCAAACAGGATAGCAGGATGTACCTTTCCATTCTTATCAGGCGGTGTACAAAGTACAATCTCTTTACATCCGGCAATCTTAGCAGGTATAGCCAACATAAGCACAGTGGAGAATAGAGGGGCTGTCCCTCCGGGGATATACAATCCGACCTTTTCAATAGCAACAGCTTTTTGCCAGCAAGTAACACCTTCCATCGTGTCCACCTTTTTCCCCTCAAAACGCTGTGCAGAATGAAATGTCTCAATATTACGTTTAGCCAGATAAATAGCTGCCTTCAGTTCGATGGGTACCTCCTTTTCTGCTTCTTCTATTTCCGCAGAAGTAACAGCCAATGAGGTGAGTTCAGCTTTATCAAACACAGCCTCATATTCCATGACTACCCGGTCCCCTCCGGCTCTCACACGGTTAATAATATTGCGTACAGTATCGAAAAGATTTTCTGTCTCAAGCACAGGACGCTTCAAGATCTCATTCCATTGCGACCGGTCCGGATATTTAATCAGTTTCATAATTTTTAATTTAAGAGTTCAACCAACAGATTTTCCTATATAATCATCTTCTCAATAGGCAACACCAAAATACCTTCCGCTCCCAGCGCTTTCAGCTTACCTATGATCTCCCAAAACCGTTTCTCATCGAGCACTGTATGTACAGAGCACCAACCATCTTGTGCCAACGGCATCACAGTAGGACTCTTCATACCCGGTAGCACAGCAATAATATCTTCCAGTTTATCTTTAGGAGCATTCATCAGTACGTACTTTTTATCTTCAGCAGTTTTCACAGCATCCATGCGGAAAAGCAATTCGTCCAATATCTCTTTTTTCTCCTTACTCATATTCTTGTTGCCTATCAGCAAAGCTTCTGATCTCATTACGACCTCCACTTCTTTCAGACGATTGCTGACCAGAGTAGAACCGGAACTGACAATATCGAAAATAGCATCCGCCAATCCGATGCCGGGAGCAACTTCTACAGAACCGGTAATGACATGCACTTCAGCCTTCACCCCGTTACTTTTCATAAAAGCATCTAAAATTCCGGGATAGGAAGTAGCTATCTTCTTTCCGTTAAACCAACTCAAACCGGGATATTCAATGTCTTTGGGCATAGCCAAAGACAAACGGCATTTGCTAAACCCGAGACGCTTAATGATTTCGGCATCTTCCTGCCTCTCTACAAATTCGTTTTCTCCTACTATACCCAGGTCGGCAACTCCTGTAGCTACAGATTGGGGAATATCATCGTCACGGAGAAAAAGTACCTCAACCGGAAAGTTGGACGATTGTACGAGTAAAGTACGTTTGGTTGTGCTCAGTTTGATGTCTGATTCTTCAAGAAGGGCCATCGTTTCTTCAAAAAGACGCCCTTTGGCTTGTACTGCGATTCTTAACATAATTACAATATCTTAATTTACAATTTATAATTCGATATATAGAAAATAAAAAAGGCTCACCTTATCGGTAAGCCTCGTATTCTATCATATATATACACAATACCATCTTGCCCACCGAGTTATTCGATTGAGTAATGATGATGGCGATGTGTAATAGTAATGTTCATATCTTTATTGTTTATGCGACAAAAATAAAGTATTAGTTCTGAATCACCAAACAATTATCAGAAATTCTTCTATTTTTCTTTCAAATTAAAGGAAGAATCTCTTCATCTTCTACTTCGCATGACAAAAAATGCATCTCTTCTCTGGCTTTCTCCTTCGGAAAAGTGAAGTAAGTGCAGAGAGCTTCTGTACACAATTCCTCATCTTTATTATAAAGACGTGCCTCAATTATCACAATGTTACGCTTCACTTCTTTAATATGCGCTTTGAGCACTACATGTGAATCATTAGTACTGATCGACTTACGATAACGTGTCTCCATTTTTGATGTCACCCCCGTAGTCTGTAACTTCCGGAGAATAACCCATGCACAGATTTCATCCAAAAGTACGGCCTGGATACCTCCATGTAGCGTATCAATCCATCCCTGGTATTCGGGACGGGGACGCCAGATGCTAATCACTTCATCGTTATCCTCATAAAATTCCATTTTCACACCGGCTTCATTGTTAGGGGCACAACCAAAGCAATTATATCCTTCCATCCCCTTCCACGGGTTAATAATCTTTTTCATACCTTTTTCGTTTTAGAATGCTCAAAGATATAAATCTTTTCGCAAAATGCACCCATCTCACCACCAGAACTTTATCTATAATCCGTTTGTTATACAGATGTTCTATTAAGAAAGGAAAAGTATGAAAACAGTAGTAGACAAAGCCTCTTCAAGGGGTTATTTCAATCATGGTTGGCTGAAAACCCACCATACATTTAGTTTTGCAAACTATTATAACCCGTCAAGAATGCATTTCGGCGTATTGAGGGTACTGAATGATGATAGCGTTGACCCTGAAATGGGATTCGATACACACCCTCACCAGAATATGGAAGTCATTTCTATCCCCCTGAAGGGGTATCTGAGACATGGCGACAGCGTAAAAAACACCCGGACAATCACACCCGGCGATATCCAGGTTATGAGTACGGGGAAAGGTATCTTCCACAGTGAATATAATGGAAGTGACAAAGAGCAATTGGAATTTTTGCAAATATGGGTATTCCCGAGAATTGAAAATACAGAGCCGGAATATAACAACTACGATATTCGTCCTTTACTGAAAAGAAACGAACTTGCTCTAATTATTTCACCGGACGGTAAAGTACCCGCTTCCATTAAGCAAGATGCATGGTTTTCTATGGGAACATTTGACGCAGGAAAGAGTTTCGAATACAAGTTGCATCAGGAAGGTAACGGAGTTTATCTTTTTATCATCGAAGGAGATGTGGAAGTTGCAGGCAACCGATTGTCACGACGTGACGGCATCGGTCTTTGGGATACAAAGAGCTTTAAAGTGGAAATAACCCAAGAAGCGACCTTATTGCTAATGGAAGTACCAATGCGATAAAAATGAGTATTCATTTCGCAAAAGAATAAAAGGCTGCCTCCAATAGCGAAGACAGCCCTTTATTTATTGAGAACACTGTATTATCTATTTCTCTTTCCGATAATTTTCAAGTCCTGTTTGCAGGAAATTGATATACTTGGATATATCCTCATCATAAGCATACGACTTGTTCAGCGGATTACCCTCATTGTCTATCAGAACATAGAAAGGCTGGGCATTGGCACCAAACTTCACACGCTGCAGATAACTCCATTTATCACCTACCGTACGCAAAGTGCGTTCTGTACCATTTTCCATGATCTTCACCGGTTCAGTAAGCGGAGTCTTATTGTCAACGTAAAGAGTAATCAGTACGTAGTCATTATTGATGATGCTGCTAACCTTCGGATCGGTCCACACGGCAAGCTCCATTTTACGACAGTTCACACAACCATATCCTGTAAAGTCGAGCATTACCGGCTTGTTATGCTGACGGGCATATTTCATACCTAAATTATAATCATCAAACTTGGCATGTACCTCATTGGTATAAAGATTAAAATCCTGGGTTTTCATAGGCGGTGCAAAAGCACTAACCGCTTTCAAGGGTGCTCCCCATAAGCCCGGAACCATATAAACAGCAAAAGCTAATGAAACCAGTGCCATGAAGAAACGAGATACACTTACTTTCGTATCATCGTCATCATGAGGAAATTTAATCTTACCCAACAGATAGAAACCAAGCAGAGCAAAAATAACAATCCACAAAGCAAGGAAAGTCTCACGATCCAGAATTCTCCATCCATAAGCCAAATCGGCAACAGACAGGAATTTTAAAGCAAAAGCTAATTCCAGGAAACCTAATGTCACTTTAATCACATTCATCCAACCACCAGACTTAGGCATTGACTTCAGCCAAGACGGAAATAAAGCGAATAAAGTAAATGGCAGAGCCAATGCAATGGCAAAGCCCAACATACCAATCGCGGGAGCGACTACACTACCTGTAGTAGAAACCTGTACCAACAAAAATCCGATAATAGGACCTGTACAAGAAAAAGATACAAGCGATAATGTAAACGCCATCAAAAAAATACTCAGTAATCCGCTTGTAGCTTCCGCCTTGCTATCCACTGCCGTACTCCATTTTGCGGGAAGTGTCAATTCGAAAGCTCCGAAGAAAGAAGCAGCAAATACGATCAACATCAGACAGAACAAGATATTGAAAACAGCATTAGTGGAAAGGGCATTCAAAGCACTGGCACCAAATATCAAGGTAATGGCAAGGCCAAGCGCTACATAGATTACCACGATGGATGCCCCATAAGTCCATGCATCCCGGATACCTTTCTTTTTGTCCTTGCTTCGCTTCAGGAAGAAACTTACAGTCATCGGAATGATAGGCCATACACAAGGAGTAAACAAGGCCAGCAAACCTCCTAAAAATCCTGTAATAAAAATATAGATCCATGACATATCTTCCTGAGAGTTTGCCTCACCGAATTTCTTCAAATCATTAATTACAGGCTTCCATAAGTCAACACTGCCTATCGCAGTGGTAACAGTTGTAGCTGCCGGTTCTACAATACTGTCTGTAACAGTGGCGACTGGCTCTTTTACCGGAGTTGCAGGGGTTTCTTTTGCCGAGACTTCGGTAGTAGTAGCGGCTTTACCCGAAAATTTAAAAGGAACTTGTGTAGGAGGCAGACAATTTTCATCGTTGCATGCACCATATTCCAGATACCCTTCTATTGAATAGTCACTGCCGGTAAACTTTATCTTCTGTATAAATTGAGCCGTTTTTTCAAAATAGCGTACTTTCATTTCGAACAGTTTGTCAAAGTCCGAAACTTCTTTTCCCCGAGGGGTTAATTTACCAACAACTTCGGCACCTGACATCTTCTCTACATTAAAAGTAGCGGAGATAGGACCACCATCACCTAAATCGGTAGAATATACATGCCAACCGGCATCGATCGTACCTGTAAAAACGATTTCCGCTTCGGCTCCCGACAGGGTTTTCAGCTCCGTTTTAAACTTCACAGGCTCTTGTATCTGTGCCTGCGCCGTAAATACGACCAGCAACAAAAGCAGAAAAAAGGATAATTTCTTCATTCTTTAAAATTGTTTATGATGTTTCTAGAAATATAACAGCTATCGGATTTTCCCGGTTTGAGGTTTTGGCTAATCTTAAAAAGCTATTATTTATTTATAACTAAAATTCATAATCTACACAAGCCCGACTTTCTTTTGTCTCTGCCAAAATCTTACCGGCAGCCACATGCTCGGGATGGGTAGCATAGAACTTCACATCATCCAGATTATCAAATTCACTATACAACGCAATATTCCAGGTTTCTCCCGGATTCATATTCAATCCGACTTCAATTTTGCGGATCACAGAGATTTTAGCAGGTAATGCTTCAATAGCCTCCTTAAAACTATTCATCACAACGAGTTTCTCTTCTACAGGAACGTCGTCTCTTAACTTAAATAATACAATGTGTTTTACCATTACGTTGTTATTTTAATTATTTGTTTTTATATTTGTCAGCCAAAGCTGTTTTTTACA
>OLFE01000791.1_pt1 | contig 9240 bp, 10 predicted proteins | sample 1608591 | NCBI WGS metagenome assembly OLFE01 (sample SAMN02674887, study PRJEB24791) | human gut metagenome, SKBSTL062 | isolation source: stool | host: Homo sapiens | place: USA
AAAGAAGGTGTGTCAAAATGCGCACCTTCTTTTTTTATGCACAAAGCCCCGACTTTCACAAGCAGGGGCTTTGTTATTACCTAAAGATTTTGTATCTTTAAGCATAACATTTTATACTATGACAAAGATACATTTTCGTCCTTACAATCCCAACCAAACAGTGCTTTTTCCTCCAAGAATTGACGAGGATATTGCAGAGCATGATCCAGTTCGGATGGTTGACGCTCTGGTTGAGAGCCTGACCCTTGAAAGTTTCAGGAAGTTGTATAAGGAATGCGGGCGCAGCCCTTACCATCCCAGGATGATGCTCAAGGTCATTCTGTATGCCTATATGAACAACATCTACTCCTGCCGGAAAATTGAAAAGCTCCTTCACCGTGACATCCATTATATCTGGCTGGCCGGATATGAGAAACCGGATTTCATTACCATCAACCGTTTCCGCAACCGGGTGAAGAATGAAATCAACGAGGTGTTTACCCAAACCGTACTCCTTCTCTCTTCCAAAGGCTTCATCAGCTTGAATGTGGAATACATTGACGGGACAAAGATTGAGTCCAAAGCCAATAAGTATACTTTCGTCTGGCGGAAAACGGTTGAGCGGAACCGTGAACGCCTGATGAAGAAGATACATATCCTGCTAGGGCAGATAGACAATGTCATCGCCCAGGAGAACTCATCGGAAAGCAATGAGGAGATTGAGTTCACTCCGGCCATGCTGACTGAAATGGCAGGAGAATTGCGTCAAGCACTCGAACAGGTTCCTGAACCCTCCACGAAAGAGGAAAAGACTGCGTTGAAAAAGAAACGCAAACAGCTGAAGGAGTTGGAAGAGCACAGGGACAAGCTACAGGAATACGACAACCGTCTGGACACGCTGCAGGACAGGAATTCCTATTCCAAAACGGACAATGACGCTACTTTCATGAGAATGAAGGAGGATGCCATGCGTAACGGCCAGACAAAGCCCGGTTACAACCTCCAGATCGGCACCGGGAACCAGTTCATTACCGACTTTGCACTCTTCCCGAACCCTACGGATACACTGACCCTGATACCTTTCCTGCAATCCTTCTCAAGCAGATATGACAGGCTGGCCCATACGGTGGTTGCCGATTCCGGCTACGGTTCTGAGGAGAATTACCGCTTCATGTCAGAAAACGGTATGGAAGCCTACGTCAAGTACAACTACTTCCACATGGAACAGCGGCCGAGATTCAAACCGGACCCGTTCAAGGCGGAAAACTTCTACTACAATGAAGAACAAGACTTTTGTATCTGCCCCATGGGACAGAAGATGCAAAGGATAGGGACTAGACATGTGAAAACAGCATCCGGATATGTCAGCGAAAATGCCAGGTACAGAGCCATCAGATGTGAAGGCTGTCCGCTAAGATGCCGATGTTTTAAAGCAAAGGGGAACAGAACGATAGAGTTGAATCACAGACTCAGAAAATACAAGCAAAAAGCCAAAGAGTTGCTCTGCTCAGAGGAAGGGCTGAAACACAGAGGACAGAGATGCATAGAACCGGAAGCCGTGTTCGGACAAATGAAAAACAATATGAATTACAAACGTTTCCGCCATTTTGGAAAGGACAAGGTCTTCATGGACTTTGCCTTCTTTGCCATTGCCTTCAATATAAAAAAGATGTGTGCAAAAATGACTAAAGAAGGTATGGATTGGCTGATTAGACCGTTTTATGAGCTTACAGTTGTTCTATTTAGATGTTGCGAACGCATAAATCAAAGAAATCCTCAAAATATCGCAGCTTAAAAAAATGAGTCGATTTTTATAGTCAATGAAAAAAAGAAGGCGCATCGTGTATTACGACACACCTTCTTACTGTCTTTTTTTCTTCAAGGTGGTGCTACCAGCAACCGAAAACGGGTTGTTATGACACTATCTTTCAGTAAGTTGTATCTTTGCTACGATGTAAGTCCCTTGAATAAGGTTTTCACAGCTTTGCACCGTTCAACACAAGTTTGTATCTTGGGTACGATTTCTGAATGCAAAGATAAGTATTATTATATGAAAGCAATATTTTGCTCTTCATAATTTGAATACGGTTATCGTTTTTTCTTCCAATAAGGTTTAGTCCAAAAAGAGTACCCTGAATTGCGATAGCTTCGTTCTGGAACAGCAGCCTGTAATATTCGATCCATATCATAAGAATTGAGATAATTGTCCTTTTTAGCTATGAAAGGATCAAGCCAATCAGCTTTCTCTCTAGCCCATTGTATCTTTGCTAGCAGTTCATCATCAGTTTCACCATCTTCAATTGCATGGTTCTCAAATGCATTAATATATTCTCTTAAAATATTAGTTTTTCGAAAACGTTCAGCAGAGTATAATAGGTCTTTAAAGTCTTCTAGCTCTTTTCTTTTCTCTTCTTCGAATTCTTCTCTTTTTCGTTCTTCTTCTTTACGTCGCTTTTCTCTCTCTTCTGCTTCAATACGTTCTGTCTTTCTATTATCTGCTTCAATCTCTAGGTATGCTACTATACTAATTATTTTATCTTCGATTTTAGTATAAGCCGTATCATGAACTAGTGTTGGGCTATGAAAGCTCGAACTATGATAAATATAAAACTGTAATTCGCCAGAAAAGATATTATTATTGTTATCACAGCGATTACTGCTATTAGGATTTTGCTTTTTTCTTTCAGTTAATCTTATTTGAATTTCCTCACCATCAACAATGGCATAGGTCTGATTGTCTTTGCATTTAATACTATGTCCTCTAAAAATTAAGCCTTTTATAATTGTATCAAAAATAGATAGTGCTCTATCTAGCATATTCTCAGAAACATAGAGGTCTAACGTTTCTCTTATTTTACTTTTATAGGGATTTTTCTTTAAATATTGATTTTCTGATCGCTGTCTGAATTTTTCTTTTGTGTCGATTATTAGAGGATTTTTAGCATATAAGACTTCTGGAACCTTAAAGCATGAAATATCACCACTGCAAATTTCCAGTTCACGTTGCTTGTATGGATTTACGGATTTCTCCATTTCTACTTTAGGTTCTTTGGCTTCTTGAAGTGTTGTTGATTGAGTTGCGTTTGTTTCCTCTTGTTGGAACGGTAGAGGTGTGACTTGCTTACCATATTTCAGTTTTGCCCAATACCCCAAAGGTGGTGTGGGTATATTCATCGATTTACAGCGTTTTCTTAAACCATTATCTGAAAGACCAAAACGTTTACATATGGTTGTCATTGGCTCAGACCATACTAAGTCATATAATTCTTTGCGTGTCAGTTCCATACTGATTGAGTATTAGTAGTTTCTCTTTGATGTATATTTTTCTTGTAGAGTAGCAACACGTCCCTTCTCAACCCATTTAATTAATTCGTCCTCAAAGAAATAAACTTTGTTTCCTTGTATATAATGAGGTATGGTTCGGCTTCTGACCATTTTATTGATGCCATTTTTAGTTTGATTTAGAATTTGACATGCTTTTTCAATATTTATAGGTCTGTGCTTATCAACCCCTAAACCTAATTGTGACTCTATATGTTCAAGTAAAACTCTCATTTCAGCAATTTCATTTATAAGATAATTTACTGCTTTAGGAGTGTTTTGCAAAGTCAACTCCTCTTTATTGATTGTTTCATCAGTATTCATATGCCAAACAGTTATATTGATTAATAATGCTATGATAATGTAGCTTACTGTTGATTTATAATATAATACCCCCCCGTTTTTTGTGCCCCCCTAAACTCAATTAAACCTGATTTAACTAAAGAATTTAAGTGGCGTTTTGCTGTTGGAATACTTTTCTTTATTAATTCTGCAATCTTGGACGAATTGAGTCCAGGATATTTCTGGATTATCTTTAAAACTTCTTTCTCCTTGCTATTTACAGTATCATTTACAGTATCATTTACAGTATCATTCTTGATACTGATACCTCTTTTGAATATAACCGTAAACATCCCGTCCGTATGAAAATCAGGCTCAGGAAGATTGGCTTCTTTCATAGCTTCTTGCATACGGGGAATGCCGGATGCCACCCTTTCAACCAAATGCATACGGGTAAACAATCCAAAGATTAATGGGTTGCGTGTCATGCTCTTGTGTCCGAAATCTTTAGCTACGATAGGCAAAAGCCCTCCGGGATTAGAAACCTCTACCCGGTCATCAAACATTTCTATTGTAATGGTTGCTCCCTGTTCGTAATAATCACGATGTGAGAGAGCGTTAATAATGGCTTCTTTAAACACAGTAAGAGGAATTTCCCAAATTTCTTCTCTTGGTCCTGCTCCCTCAATTTTATAAGCTACTTGCAGTTTACTTTCTAGCCATGCCATAGCCTGCAAATATTGTTGGTATAGTGGACCGCCAAAGGTTTTATCATCAATGATATATACTTTGGTTGTTCCTTTGAAAAGGACACATCTTGTTACTGCGTGTGGAAACTTTCGTTCAGGTTGTTTCCCAAAGAACATGGCTGTTCCATTCTTGGCTACTCCGTTATCCGTAAACAGTTCCAAATTCTCAAATATCTGTTTGTTGGCAGTCGATGGACTTAGCTTTGCTTCCGTGCGAAAGTCTTTTATCGCTTGTTCATCTGCATCTGTGTAAATGTTGAACCACGAACAAGGGATAGCATCAAAAAATATTTTGTTGCATTCCTGAAAGAAACTGCGCATTTCTTCGACAGTACGAAGTTTCTGTGAGTTTGCTCCCTCACGCACAAAGATAGAACCGGAAAATATATAAGGTTTATCTTTCCCTGATGGAACATCAATTACCCAAACTGTCTTATCCTCGATATTTACCGCATACATATCACAATGGAGAGCTGGAGATATTTCACTGATAGAGCCTTGAATGGCTGAACGTTTGTCATTTTCCAAACCTGTACCAATAATCTGTCCGTTATCATCTACGCCGATAAGCAAATATCCTCCGTCAGCATTAGCGAAAGCGCAAATTTCCTCTGTTAGTTCACGAACTTTTGAAGGTACACGAACTTTAAACTCTACATTATAGCCTTCTCCGCTATCGATAAGTGATTGTATGGTTTCTGTATTTGTCATAGACATCTATAAATATAATGCAAAAATAGTCATTTCTATTGTTTTAATAACTCTAAAAACAAGGATATATATATGGTTTACTTCAAATTGTTCTTTCTGAAATTAGAGGGGCTGCATCCTCTATACTTTTTGAAAAACTTATTAAGATGGCTCTCATCGGTAAATCCCAATTCTTCAACGATTTCACAAATTCTCATTTGACTATGTAATAATCTATTTTCTACTAACTTTAGTTTGTAGTTTAAAATGTATTGCTGCATAGTTTCATTAGTATGTTTTTTGATATATCGTCCTAAATAATTCTCCGAAATGCCAAAATGTTGGCTTATATCTTTTGCTCTGATTTTACCTGTTTTATAGATGTTTGCTTGAATATACTGCAATATGTCAAGCGATTTGTCCTCAGAGCATTCATCCACCTGTTCAGGCAAGAACATTGCGATATTGCGTGCTACCACAATAATAATCGTATTAATTATTTGTGTTATAATCTCCTTGCTGTATAAATTTCGGTTAATATATTCCCTGATAATCGCTTCAATCATGGGTTTCACCAATAGCTTATCTACTTTATTTCTTAGTATACAACCGGGTTGATGATTAGCATGTTGAAGAATAAACTCCAGTCTTTGGATATTTTCAGCACCGAAAACAGAAGAATGTATATATATGTCGTTAAACTTGATGTCGACAAACTTAGTTGTTGTATGGATTTCGAAAGAATGCGTATCTCCGGGAGTAATCATAAACAAATGTCCGTCATGATAAGGAAACATATTGTTGTTAATCCATTGGATGCCTGTTCCTGAAAGAATATATACTAATTCAAAAAAGGTATGTTCATGCTCTTTTAGCAAGGATTCGGCAAGCTCGCTAAAACTAATTTCGAATGGTTGATGTAGGTTTTCTCTTTTCATGCCATAAATATAGCCCTAAAAAACGGATTAATACCAAAATAACGAAAAATAATACCTAAAATTAGCCGAAAAATCGGTATAACTTTGCAATATATTTAAAATTATAGCTTATGAAAACTGAAATGGAAAAATGTTTGGCAGGTGAATGGTATGATTGCCACGACCCGTTTTTTATGGATTTGAAAAGTAAAGCTCATCACTTGTTGATGAAATATAATTCTTTGCCGTATGAACAAAAGACTGAAAAATATGCCGTACTAAAGGAAATGTTTGGAAGTATAGGCGCAAATGTTTCTGTCGGTCATTCGTTTATATGTGATTATGGATGCAATATACATATCGGTGATAATGTCACCGTAAATACTGGTTGTACATTTGTCGATTGCAATAAGATTACCATAGGGAACAATGTGCTGGTAGCACCTAATGTACAAATCTATACGGCAACTCACCCGGTAGAGTTTAATGAACGACTTGTATTGACAGAAACCCCGGATGGCTGTAAGTATGTCCGTCGAACTTTTGCCCTCCCTGTCATGATAGAGGATGGCTGCTGGATTGGCGGTGGAGTAATTATTTTACCGGGAGTGACAATAGGGCAAAAATGTGTGATTGGTGCAGGAAGTGTTGTAACCAAAGATATTCCGGCAAATAGCTTGGCGGTAGGAAATCCTTGCCGGGTGATACGGAAAATCAATCAAATGTAAGGTTATGATTAAATTAGTAGCCTTTGACTTAGACGGTACAATCGGAGATACAATTCCCATGTGCCTCAAAGCCTTAAAAAAGGCAGTAACTCCCTATGTTACACCTAAAACAGAATAGGATTGGGAAAATTAAAGAATCTTTCGTTATATTATTATTGCTATTTTGCGCTTTTATTAAAGTATCGATGGCAATTGTGTAATATCCTTCTGGTATTAAAATTTCCTTCAAATTATTGCTCTGTCTTACCATTGACAAAGAACTGTAGTCTGATGGTTTCTTGATTAAAACATCATTTTTTTGTGGATATGTATATTCTATTGTTTCACTTGAATTAAAAATAGAACATTCATTCATTGATGAATGTTGTTTTTTGTGAAGCATAAGAATGGGACAATGTTTATGTTTACATTGTTTATATAATTTCAATAATTGATTGAGTTTAATTCCTTTTCCTTTGTTTCTTAAAATATTTCTATTCTTTTTTACCATAATGACATTTGATTGATATTTTGTAAAATTACTCTATTATTTTGAGTGTTACAATTAATTGGAATATTAAAGATCTAGAACATTTTTATGAGAGTATATTTTTATATTATTATATGTGGATAATTAACCGCAAAATTTGCGGCTTATTATCCGCATGAAACACTGAAATCAATATTTATCAGCATTTTAGATATGACTTATGATTTCCATTCACCATGCAGATAACCATTGACTTTTCAGATTGGAACAGTCTGCTTATTATATACTCACGTAATTGTTGTGCCGGATAAGTATTAATCTGAAAGGCAAGCGCAAATATCATTTCCAGGTTATAGACTACCTGATACCCCTCTTTTAACGGAATACGTTGTTCTGCGGTGAATGGTTGCAAAATCTCAAGTTTATATATTCTTCTTTTCGCTGCTCGTAAGGTCGGTGCAACCACATTGAACAAACCGACAAGTTCGGCTTCGTCCATACGAATCTTATCAGGATGGACAGCAGGAATAACAATTCTGCCGTCCTCCATTATATGGATAATTTCTCTTTTCATAAGCTACAGACAATTTGAAAGTACATCCCTTACATTATTCATATCTTTCAGAATGGAACTGTCGAGTACCCTTGCATAGTGCTGCGTCATCTTGATATTGGAGTGACCGAGCATTTTGGCTACATTCTCAATGCTTACCCCATTGGCCAAACAGACAGATGTGGCGTACGAGTGGCGGGCGGTGTGTGTAGTCAGGTTCTTCTTTATCAGGCATAGGTCGGCAATCTCTTTCAGGTAGCTGTTCATCTTCTGATTGCAGGGGACAGGCAGCAATACTCCTTTCTTTTTGCAGGCAGGATAATCTGCATATTTTCTCAGGATTTCCAAAGGAATATCCAGCAGCGGAATATTGCACATGTTCTTTGTTTTCTGACGTGGCTTCCTGATCCACAGGTTTCCGTTGTTGTCTTTTACGATATGCTCAGGGGAAAGTTGTTGCACATCGATGAAAGCCAGACCGGTAAAGGCGGCGAAAATAAAAACATCACGGACTACGGTGATTCGCTCCAGAGAAAATTCCTTGTGGTAGATGGTCAGCAGTTCATCCATAGTAAGAAACTCACGGATTACTTCTTTTTCGTGGAACTTGATACCGATAAACGGGTCTTTGGCTATCCATTCATTGGCCAGTGCCAGATTGGTAATTTTCTTCAGACATTTCATATAACGGATAACGGTATTCTGCTGACATTCCTTTTCCGTCTTCAGATAAAATTCAAAGGCACGTACCAGCTCACCGTTGACTCCCGCCAGCGGCAGATCACCCTTTCCGTATTTCTGTCTGATAAGTTCGGCAAGATAGCGCTTGCAGCTTTCATAACGGCGAACGGTAATCAGGGCGTAGTCTTTCCCGACTAGGGCACGGCATTGGTCATTGTGCTCCTGCATGGTACCGATGAGGGTGCGTACCGCTTCCGGTTCTTTGTCCTGTCCGAAAAATATTTCCTGTAACAGACGTGCCGTTATAGGCTGGTTCTGTTCTTCCAACTCACAAAAAATCTGATGTAATTTGATTCTCGCATTTTCGATATAGGCATTCAGATCACATGATTTGCGGCTTTTGCCTCTGGCGGATTCCTTAGCCTGACTCCAGAGAGACGGGTCAATGCTTTTGCGGATGTTGTTTTCAACTCGCGTACCATCTACAGTGATACGCATACAAACGGATGCTTCTCCGTTTTTCAGCAGCTTGGTCTTCTTCAAGAAGAAAAGCACATTGAATGAACTTCTTTTCATTTTTCCTACAGTTTTTAGTTTGGACAAAAGTAGGAAACCGACCACGTTTTCTTGATACGCAAAACATTGCAAATCAGTGAGAAAGACTCTAATTCGGTGGAGATTTTTGCTCCACCTTTTATCTCCACCTTTTGCTCCACCTCAAACGGTAATATTTTGCCGTTTTTTGCGTGTCGGGGGAAAACAAAAAATCCCGATTTCGCTTGGAAATCAGGATTTTACTGTCTTTTGCTTTTCTTCAAAGTGGTGCCACCAGGAATCGAACCGGGGACACAAGGATTTTCAGTCCTTTGCT
>OLFE01000813.1_pt1 | contig 8964 bp, 7 predicted proteins | sample 1608591 | NCBI WGS metagenome assembly OLFE01 (sample SAMN02674887, study PRJEB24791) | human gut metagenome, SKBSTL062 | isolation source: stool | host: Homo sapiens | place: USA
TCAGAGCCATCGGGCTTATCGTAAAATTCAATTTCATATTCCTGCATGGCCGTACTTCCTTCAAATAGCGGATTTATCTCATATCCAGTATAGCGGATATATCCTCTATTGTCAAGAGTATCCTTCCGCTCCCTTCTCTACAAACAAAAATCCCGCAGAACCCAGCGATTTAACGCCAGATTCTGCGGGTTCTACCGCGTTGCGGTTGGTGGAGGCGATGGGAGTCGAACCCATGTCCGAAAAGAGCTCAGTGTAGGTATCTCCGGGTGCAGGCGATCTACAACATTCCCGCCGCGCCACGCCGATCGTCAGGCTAGCGCTTTGGTAGCTTCATGAGTTCCTGCCGGTCCGCAAAGCTTAGGTCCGTTCAGGTGCTGTGTCTAAAGGACGCCCCGACCCCACACGACACAAGAGTGGGCGGAACGCGCAGCACTCAGGCTGCGAGCAACTGATAATTATTGTTGTCAGTTAATTTTTTTGGAGGAGTTATAGAGCAGTTCCCCCACTGCTACCCGCTGCCCAGACCTTGCTCCCCCCGTCGAAACCTTTACGCCCCCATATAAAGCACATCTTGCGATGTGCGGAAAGCTTGGTTTTCTGCGGTGAGCCGCAGTCTGCAATTGGAATGCTTAATAGTACTTGCCGTTGGACTTCACAGCCCGGTCAATGGAGCGCTTTGCATCGCGCTGGGCGGCATCGGCACGCTTGTCGTACAGCTTTTTGCCCTTGCACAAGCCCACTTCCATTTTTACGCGGCCATGCTTGAAATAAAGCGAGAGCGGCACCAGCGTATAGCCCTGCAGCTTGCACTGCTGGTGCAGACGCCGGATCTCACTTTTGTGCGCCAGAAGCCGCCGGACACGCATGGGGTCCTGATTGAACAGGTTGCCGTGGTCGTAGGGGCTGATGTGCATCCCCTTTACCAGCAGCTCACCATTTTCAATATCTACCCAGCTGTCCTTCAGGTTGACCCCGCCGGCCCGCAGGCTTTTCACCTCGGTGCCTTTGAGTTCCACACCGGTCTCCAGCGCTTCCAGAACAAAATACTCGTGGCGCGCTTCGCGGTTGGTGGCGATGCTCTTGGTCGCCGGGCGCTCCTTTGTGGGTGCCATGCTGCGCGCCTCCTTTCTCCGTTCCGTTTGTTGTTTCAGTATACCATTTTTTCAGGGTAATGCAAGGGCTGTTTCTGACAGAATTGTAAATTTTTACACACTCACAGCTCTCCCCGGCCGGAAAGTGCCCGGTACAGGGTGGTCTCGTCCGCGTATTCCAGGCTGGCGCCCACCGGCAGACCGGAGGCCAGCCGGGTGACCCGGATGCCCAGCGGCTTGATGAGCTTTGCCAGATACATGGCGGTAGCCTCGCCCTCCACGGTGGGGTTCATGGCCATGATGACCTCCTTCACCGTGTCGTCCTTCAGCCGCGCCAGCAGCTCCTTGACGGTGAGCTGCTCTGCGCCCACACCGGCCAGCGGGTCCAGCAGACCATGCAGCACATGGTACAGGCCGTTATACTCCCGGGTGCGCTCAAAGGCCTGCACGTCCCGGGGCTTTTCCACCACGCAGATCACCGAGGTGTCCCGCTTGGCGCTGGCGCACACCGGGCACAGGTCAGCGTCCGTAAAGTTTTGGCAGATGCGGCACCGATGCAGCCGGGTGTGCGCACCGCGGATGGCATCGGCCAGCGCCGCAGCGTCCTTATCCGACATACTCAGCACCTGATAGGCCATGCGGGTAGCACCCTTGCGGCCCACGCCCTGAAACTTGCCGAACTCCTCGATCAGCTTTTCCAGCGGTGCGGCAGTGTAGTCCATGGTATCTCCCCTTCCCGGTTCAGAGACCCGGAATGTTCAGGCCGCCGGTCAGCTTGCCCATCTCGGCCTCGGCAGTTTCGTCCACCTGCTTGACGGTGGCGTTGACGGCAGCGGCCACCAGATCTTCCAGCATCTCGATGTCGTCGGGGTCAACGGCCTCGGGCTTGATGGTGATGCCAAGGATCTCGTGCTTGCCGTTCATGCGGACAGTGACCATCTCGCCGGAGGCGCTGCCGGTGTACTCGGCGGCTTCCAACTCGGCCTGCTTGCTCTTCATGTCCTCCTGCATCTTCTGAGCCTGACGCATCAAGGCGTTCATATCGGGGCGGCCGTAGCCTGCGGGCATTCTTGCTTTCATAATGGTATTCTCCTTTATTATAAACAATTTTTATCGCTTTTTGCGGGCGGTATCCTCAATGCTGACCTCTAACCCCAGTTTTTCCAGCGCCAGAAGGGACTGCTCCGCGTTAGAGGCGGTCTTTCCGGCTGTTTTGGGCTCGTAAGGGCCGATGGGCACCGGCACGCCGGATACCTCGGCGATCAGCTTTTTGATCAGCTTCTGACTGTCCTTGTTCACCCGGATAAAATCCCGGAAGGTCTTGCCGCCGTCGATCAGCACGCGGGTGCCGTCAAAGTAAGCCTTGGACTTGCGCAGATACATATACAGCATGGGGTCGATGCCTTCCAGCTTCTGCACGATCTGTCCCCAGTACGGGAAGGGGTTCGTGCCCTGCTGCGCCACGCTGCGGGGCTTGGTCAGCACCGGGTCGGCAGGGTGCTCCTGCACCGGGGCAGGCGGTTCCTCTGCTGCCGGGGCAGGCTGTGCAGGCTCTGCAGGGGCGGGCTTCTCCGGCTGACTGACCGGCTCCGGCTCCTCCGGCGGCGGTGCCTGCGGGGCAGGCTCGTCCCACGGCAGGGCGGCATCGCTCTGCTGTACCGGCGGTTCCTCTGGCATGGGCGGCAGCTCGTCCGCAGGGGCGGGCGTTGCTTCCTGCGCGGCAAGCTGCGGAGGGGTCTGCTGCACGGCAGGGGCAGGTTCTGCTACTGCTGCCGGGGTCTGGGGTGCAGTTGCTGCCGGTGCGGGCTGCACCGGGGCGCTGGCAAAGGGCTGCACCGCTGCCGCAAAGGGACGGGGTGCTTCCGACTGTGCCGTGCGGGCAGGGGCTGCCTGTACCGTTACCGCCTGCATCTGCTGGGGCGGCTCGGACAGGCTGAACAGTGCCAGTTCCAGCTCGATGCGCTGGTCGCTGCCACGGGTCATGTGCTCCAGCGCCGTGCCCAAAGTGCGGATGGCGCGGATGGCTTCCCGCTGCCCCATCTCCGGGCCTTTTTGCAGGTACAGCGCCTCTTCCTCCGGCGAAACACCGGACAGCAGCGCCTGCCCGCCGGGCAGCGCCGCCAGCATCAGGGCGCGGTAGTGGGCGATCAGTTCCTCAGTTAGACGTTTTACGTCCACCGACTGCTGCCGCAGCTGCGCCAGCTGTGCCAGCGCGGCGGCGGCGTCCTGCGCTTCCAAGGCGTCAGAAATATGGAACAGGTAGCTGCGGTCGGTCACACCCGCCATGCGGCGCACCACGTCTGCGTCGATCTTTGCAGTGACACCGGCGCAGGTGTCCAGAATGGACAGCGCATCGCGCAGCGCACCATCGGCCAGACGGGCGATCAGTTCCGCGCCGTCGGAGGTCAGCTCCAGCTTTTCTTCCCCGGCGATATACTCCACCCGCCGGGCGATATCCTCCGGCCCGATGCGGGTAAAATCGTACCGCTGGCAGCGGGAGAGGATGGTGGCGGGCACTTTCTGGATCTCGGTGGTCGCCAGAATGAAGATGACATGTGCGGGCGGCTCTTCCAGCGTTTTCAGCAGCGCATTAAAGGCCGCTGTGGACAGCATGTGCACCTCGTCGATGATATACACCTTATACTGGCAGGCGCTGGGGGTGTAGGCGGTCTCGTCCCGCAGGTCGCGGATATCATCCACGCCGTTGTTGGAGGCCGCGTCCATCTCCACCACGTCCAGAATGCTGCCGTTGTCGATGCCCCTGCAGATCTCGCACTCGCCGCAGGGGTCGCCGTTATGGGGGTGGAGGCAGTTGACCGCCTTGGCGAAAATCTTCGCGCAGGTGGTCTTGCCCGTGCCGCGCACGCCGGTAAACAGATACGCATGGCCCACGCGCCCTGCGGTGATCTGGTTTTTCAGGGCGGTCACGATAGCACGCTGACCCACCACGTCCTCAAACCGCTGGGGTCTCCATTTGCGGTAAAGTGCACGATACATGGCGATCTCTCCCCTTTCCCGGCCTTTGCGGCAAAAATAAAAGGACAGCGCTCGACGGGGTTTTGTCCCCGCCTTGCGTAACTCGGCATACGGATGCAGGCTTACTGAAACGCACGAACGCACTGCTTAAGGCTGCTTGGTTCCCCACCTGACCTGGTTCACAGCGAGCCCATCGTACAGGACCCGCATCCGTATGCCGAACCACGCAGCAGGCGCTGTCCGACACATCCTTGTGGATGCTAAGATATTGTACCATAAACCCCGCCGGATTGCAAGAGGGGGCAAAACAAAAAGGAGAAGCCCGAAGGCTTCTCCTCGTTTGTGCTAAAACTGTTTAGGACTGGCAAGCGGTGATCAGGCTCATCTTGTACACCTCGTCTGCGTTGCAGCCGCGGGACAGATCGTTGATGGGTGCGTTCAGGCCCTGCAGGATGGGGCCGTAGGCAGCGTAGCCGCCCAGACGCTGTGCGATCTTATAGCCGATGTTGCCGGCCTCGATGCAGGGGAAGATGAAGGTGTTGGCCTGACCAGCCACCTTGCTGCCCTTGCACTTGACCTGTGCCACCTCGGGAGCAACGGCTGCGTCAAACTGCAGCTCGCCGTCCACAGCCAACTCGGGATCCATCTCCTGAGCCTTGATGGTAGCATCGTGGCTCAGTGCCACGGTGCCGCCCTTGCCGGAGCCCTTGGTGGAGAAGCTCAGGACAGCGACCTTCGGGTCGATGCCGAACAGCTTAGCGGTCTTAGCGGTCTCGACAGCCACCTCAGCCAGCTTGGCAGAAGCAGCGACCTTGACCTCGCCGGTAGCCTTATCGACGGTATCGGTGTAATCAATGTTGACAGCGCAGTCGCCCATGGCAATGCGCTTCAGACCCTCTTCGCCGCAGTCGCGGTCCAGAATAAAGCAGGAGCTCACCAGATGTGCGCCCTTCTTGGTCTTGACCAGCTGCAGAGCGGGACGGATGGTGTCGGCGGTGGAGTAGGTAGCGCCGCCCAGCAGGCAGTCAGCCTTGCCCATCTTCACCAGCATGGTGCCGAAGTAGTTGGACTTCTTCAGCAGTGCGGTGCACTCCTCAGCGGACTGCTTGCCCTTGCGCAGCTCCACCATGGTGCTGACCATCTCATCGAAACCGGCGTAGTTCTCCGGGTCGATGATCTCGGCAGCGGAAATATCAAAGTTACCGGCGGCGGCAGCAGCCTTGCACTCTGCCTCGTTGCCCACCATAACGACCTTCAGCACGCCCTCGGCCAGCAGCTTGCTTGCGGCCTCCAGAATGCGGGGGTCATTGCCCTCGGTGAACACGATCGTCTTGGGATTTGCCTTCAGCTGTGCTACCAGCGGTGCAAACATATCAGCCATTGTGATTACCTCCGAAAATGCTTTCCAAAATTTGCTTCCTCTGTCTGTTGGACACAAGGATGCCTTTCTTCTTTATTCTAGCACAGACGGCAAAAAGTTCAAGACAAAATTGTGTTTTTGTGCTATATTTTAGGGGAGAAAGCCTTGTTTTATTTGTGAATAAAATATCATACTGGTTTTAAAGGAGATGTTCTCCATGGATATGGATACTTTAAAGGCCGAATGCCTTGCCTGCACCCGGTGCGAGCTGTGCGCCACCCGGACGAACGTAGTGTTCGGGCAGGGCGTGCCGGACGCCGAGGTGCTGTTTGTGGGCGAGGGCCCCGGCCAGAGCGAGGACGAGCAGGGTCTGCCCTTTGTGGGGCGCAGCGGGCAACTGCTGGACAAATACCTGTTTGCCATCGACCTTGACCGCAGCAAAAACTGCTATATTGCCAACATCGTCAAGTGCCGCCCGCCCCAGAACCGCGACCCGCTGCCCGCCGAGAGCGAAGCCTGTATGCCCTGGCTGCGGGAGCAGTTCCGCCTGCTGAAGCCAAAGATCGTGGTCTGCCTTGGCCGCATTGCCGCCCAGCGGATGATCCGGCAGGATTTTTCTGTTACCCGGGAGCACGGGCAGATCATCAATAAAGGCGGTATTTTGTTCATGGGCACTTTCCACCCCGCCGCCCTGCTGCGCCAGCCCCAGAATAAGCCCGAAGCCTTTGCGGACTTTACCGTGCTGCGGGACACCATTGCCGCCGTGTGCAAGCATACCTATCATAAATAAGGACAGGAACCAACCGCGCCGCTTTTGCATACTGTAAAGCAAAAGCGAGGTGTTTTTGTATGGAAAGTTCCGTGCATCCTTCTGTGGATTTCTTTCTGGGCGCTACAACGCCCGCCGGGTTCAAGGGCTACTTTGCGCCGCTGCGCCGGGAGCCCGGGATGCAGCTGGTGCTGCTCAAAAGCGGGCCGGGCTGCGGCAAGTCTACTTTGATGAAGCGTCTGGCGCGCGCCGCACAGGAGAAAGACGAGCCCATCCAGCGCATCCACTGCGCCAGCGACCCCGACAGTCTGGACGGGGTGGTATTCCTGCGGCAGAAACGCGCCATCATCGACGCCACCGCACCCCATGTGGTGGAGCCGGAAGCCCCCGGCGCAGACGAGCGGGTGCTGAGTTTGTACCACACCATCGACGCCGATGCCCTGCACTCCCACAAGGACGAGGTGACCGCCCTGTTTGCCCGAAACCAGCTGCTGCGCAGCCGGGCGGCGCGGTATGTGGCCTCGGCGGGCAGCCTGCTGCTGGACAGCCGCCGCGCCGAAGCCTGCAGTGCAAACTTTGAAAAAGTGCGCCGCTACGTCAAGCGGCTGTGCACCCGCCTGTTGCCCCGCACCGAGGAGATGGGCTCTGAAGAGCTGCGGCTGCTCTCTGCCATCACGCCCAAGGGCGAGGTGTTCTATCAGGGCACGGTGCAGGCACTGGCCGACCGGTGCATCCTTTTCCGGGATGACTACGGGGCAGTCTCCCGCCTGCTGCTGGAGCTCATCCGCGCCGAGACGCTGGCGCGGGGCTACCACATCATCACCTGCCCCTGCGCCATGCACCCGGAGGACAAGATCGACCACATTATCATCCCCTCCCTGCGGCTGGCATTTTTGACCGACAACCGCTGGCATCCGGTGCGGCTGTCTGCCGCGCAGACCGTGCGGTGCAGCCGTTTTGTGGACAGGGAGAACCTTTCCGCCTGCCGCGCACGGCTGCGCTTCAACGAGCGCGCCGCCGCCGAATTGCTGGAACAGGCCTGTGCCCTGATGGCGCAGGCAAAAAGCTGCCACGATGAATTGGAGACCTACTACCGCACCGCCGTGGACTTTGCACAGGTGGATGCCGCAGCCGCTCAGTGCATGGAACTGTTCGGGGTAGGATAACGTAAAAACCAACGGAGGTGAAATGCCTTGGCAAGCATCCATCTGCCCATCCGGCAGCTGGTGGAGTTTTTGCTGCGCACCGGCAGCATCGACAGCCGCTTTACCGGCTTTGACCGCGCCAACGAGGGTGCACGCATCCACCGCAGGCTGCAAAAAGCCGCCGGGGAGGGTTATCAGGCTGAGATGTTCCTCAGCGCGGAGCGGGAAGCCTGCGGCATCGCCTTTACGCTGGAAGGCAGGGCAGACGGCATTTTCACCGACGAAAACGGCACTGTGACCATTGACGAGATCAAGACCACCACTGTTCCCTACGAGGAGATCACCGAGGAGCTGAACCCCTGCCACTGGGCGCAGGGCATGGTATATGCCGCCATTTTCAGCAGCCAGCAGGGACTGGATGCGCTTGCCGTGCGGCTGACCTATTATCAGGTCGATACCGATCAGATTCAGCGCTTTACCCGGCAGTTCACCCAGCAGCAATTGGAACAGTTTTTGCAGCAACTTTTAACGCAGTACGCCCCGTGGGCGCAGCAGCAGCTGGACTGGGACACCCGGCGCAGCCAGAGCCTTGCGGCGCTGCAATTCCCCTTTGCGGAGTACCGCCCCGGGCAGCGGGCGCTGGCGGGTGAAGTGTACCGCGCCTGCCGCGCCGGGAAAAGCGCCGACCGCAAGGGCGGCACCCGCGTTTTTTGTCAGGCACCTACCGGCATCGGCAAGACTATGAGCGCCCTCTTCCCTGCCCTGAAAGCCATGGGCGAGGGCTGCGGCGCAAAACTGTTCTATCTGACCGCCCGCAACACCACCCAAGCCGCCGCCGAGGACGCGGTGGCGCGGCTGCGTACCGCCCAGCCCGGTCTCGCCTTGCGCAGCGTGACCCTGACCGCCAAGGAAAAAGCCTGCCTGCACCCGGACGCCGAGGGGCACCCCGCCTGCCTGCCGGAAGTATGTCCCTTTGCCAACGGCTACTACGACCGCCGCAAGGACGCGCTGGCGGCTCTGCTGGACGGCAGCGGCAGTTTCAGCCGTGCCGCGCTGGCGGACACCGCTCGGCAGTTCTCAGTGTGTCCCTTTGAGCTGGGGCTGGACTTGAGCGAGTGGTGCGATGTGGTCATCGGGGACTACAACTATCTGTTTGACCCGGTGGTGCACCTCAAGCGCTTTTTCGATGCCGCCGGGGACTGGCTGTTCCTCATTGACGAGGCGCACAACCTGCCGGACAGAGCCCGCGCCATGTACTCGGCGCAGTTTGCCAAAAGCAGCCTGACCGAGGCAAAGCGGGCGCTGGGCAAGGGCAAAAGCAGCCTGAAAACCGCGCTGACCAAAGCAGACAAAGTCTTTCTGGCGGCGCGCAAGGCCTGCGCACAGGCTGCGCCCCGCACAGGCACAGAACCTGCCGGAGAGACAGAGCCTGCACAGGTGAGTCTTTTACCCACTGAAGCTGCCCCGGATTTTGCCCTGCCGCAGCCGCTGTACGCCCGGGACGGCACTGTGTTTTTGCAGCAGCTGCCCGCCGCTTTGCCCGCTGCCCTGCGGGCGGTGCACACCCCGTTACAAGACTGGCTGGAACAAAACCCCGAGGACCCCGCCCACGCCCAGCTGCTG
>OLFE01000834.1_pt1 | contig 8728 bp, 6 predicted proteins | sample 1608591 | NCBI WGS metagenome assembly OLFE01 (sample SAMN02674887, study PRJEB24791) | human gut metagenome, SKBSTL062 | isolation source: stool | host: Homo sapiens | place: USA
TCACGCAATCGTCTCCGTAGTTTCAATTTACCAGATTTTCGCTTGAAACGCCTTGCGGTCTTATGTCTATATCATCGGCGAAAAGTTACCCGATCGCCTGCTATTTTCTGAAATACAATTGCAAAGTTAATCAATTATTGCCATTTACAGCCATACTCCGGTCAGTTTTCTTCATTCAATCCATACTCTACCAATTTATTATACAGCGTTGTCCTGCCGATACCCAGTATCTTTGCAGCCATTTTCTTGTTACCGGCTGCTTGTTTCAAAGCACGCAGGATACGTCCTCTTTCTTCATCCCCGCTCTTCAATGTAAAACAAGCGGAAGTAGCGGACGGTTCATTGTCAAGTTCCAAATCGGCTTCGGTTATCATATCGCCTTCTGATTGCAGGACTGCCGTCTGTATCTTCTGTTTCAACTCGCGCACGTTGCCCGGCCACGCATGGGCGAGCAGGGCATTACGGGCAGATGCGGCAAACCCTTTTACTTCACGTTCCAACTCACGGTTTGCCATTTCACGGAAGAACTCGGCCAATGGCATGATGTCTTCCGGGCAGTCGCGCAAGGGCGGCATGGTTATCACATACTCCTGCAAGCGATAGAGCAAATCCTGCCGGAACCGCTTTTCCGTTACGGCTTTCTGCAAATCCTCGTTGGTTGCAGCCACTATCCTCACGTTGGCTGTTTTGTCCTCCTTTGCACCGACGGGACGGTAACGGCGTTCCTGTATGGCGCGGAGCAGCATCTGTTGCATCTCCATTGTTAGGTTGCCCACTTCGTCAAGGAACAGCGTGCCGCCATCCGCTTCCAGAAAATACCCCGTCTTGTTTGCTTCGGCACCCGTAAACGCACCCTTGACGTGTCCGAAGAAGGCGGATTGTATCAATGACGGGGACAAGGCTCCGCAGTCCACTGCCACAAAAGGTTTATCGGCAAGTTTGCTTTGTTGGTGTATATGTTGTGCGATATGTTCCTTGCCCGTACCGTTCTCGCCCAGTATCAGCACGCTCATCCGGGTGGTGGCTACAAGGCGCACACGTTTCTTGATTTTCTGATAGGCTTCGCCCTGCCGGACGAATATCGGAATGTTCCATTGTAGTCGCTTTTCATGTTCTTTTTGCAGGGTGCGGATAAGCGGTATCAGTTTATCCTCCAACAACTGTTTCTGTATGTAATCCTTTGAGCCGAGCTTCATACTTTCCACTGCCGTATGCACCTCCCCGTAATTGGTCATAACGATAAACACCTGCTGTTTGTCGTTGGCACGCATCCACCGTAACAACTCTATGCTTTCACCGTCGGGGAGGCGTAGGTCGGCAACGACAATATCATCCACCTCTGACTTTGCCAATAGTTTCTTGGCAGTGGCAAGATTATATGCCGACATAGTATCGAAGCTGTCTTTCTTCAGCAGGTTGCAGACATAATCGTTATAGACGGGGTTGTCCTCAATCACAAATACTTTCATCCGACGACCTCCTTTCCTTTTGCGCAAGTTCTATGATAACTGTTCCCATACGAAGCATGGCATCCACGCATTTCCGCAATTCCATTTCGGAACATTCAGATTCTTGATGCAGCAGTTCATACAGGTTCCACAAGGGTTTGTCAGCACGGATAACAGCCCATGAACTTCGCTGACGGTGTATCCATTCGTCCAACGCCTTGCGGTCATTCCTCTCCATGATTTCCCGGACAGCCTGCATATCCTTTTCTGTTTCGGTTATCAAACGGTCGAGCATCGCCCGTTTGTCACCATATGCAAGCAGAGAGGACAAGTCGGGAAGTTCATCCTTGTCCGTACTTGTCAAAAGGCATTTGTCTGATACAGCAACCAGTTCGGAAATGGAAAATGGCTTGAACAGGCAGGCGGTAAATCCATTTTCCAACAGCTCCTCTTCGCTGCAACTGCCGGAGGCGGTCGCCACGACAATGGGAATCTCTTTCGAGTTGCTGACACTTGACGAGCGTAACAACTCCAACACCTCATAGCCGTTAATCTCCGGCATCTTCATATCGGTTATCATGAGGTCGTATGTGTGCTGCCGCATGGCTTCCATTGCATCGCCAATAGTGGTGAACGTGTCGCAATGCACACCTATACCAGCATACATTTCCTTTGTCATGGATAATACCATCGGATTGTCGTCCAATACGATGACAGAATAAGGTCTTTCTATATGAGCCAGACTTTCTGCGGCTGTCTGTTCTTCAATACCAATATCGGCAGTGTTCATTGGCAACTCCACAGTAAAACGACTGCCTTCTCCTTTTTCGCTTTCCAAGCGTATAGTGCCGCCAAGCATCCCGACTATCTGTTTCACAATGCTTAACCCCAATCCGAAACCGTCTTGCGTGGCGGCGTTGGAAAGCCGCTCGAACGCTCCGAACACTCGCTGTTGTTCTTCCGCACTCATGCCGGTTCCGGTGTCCTCTACTACAAGGGTCAGCCTATTGCCGTCATAGCTTATGACAAGTGAAACGCTTCCGGCATTCGTGAACTTGACGGCATTGCCCAGCAGGTTGTCGCATATCTGTATGATGCGCTCCTTGTCGCCATTCAGGATAATACCCTCCGGGCACTCGATGGTAAGTTTAAGATCTTTTGCTTCTGCTTGTTGCGTAAACTCCGTTTGCAACAGCTCCGCGATGTTTTCCAAACGAAACGGACGGACATTCGCCTGTTCCTTGCCGCTGTCCAAGCGGAAGAAGTCAAGCAGGGAGTTGAGCATGTCGGTCATTCTCTTGGAGGCTTGCAGGATATTGTCCGCATAACCGCTTATCTTTTCTTCTTCGTTGTCCTGCATCAGTTCCGCATATCCATGTATGGCAGTCAGTGGTGTGCGTAGCTCGTGGGTGATGGTGTGCATCGCTTTCTTGCGTGAGGCTATCAACGATTCGTTTTGTTTTACGGACTTTTGCAGTTGCCCGATTAAATCTGTTGTCTTACGTTTGTACTGCTTGATGCGGGTGGCATAGCGGTGAATGATGATGTATGAAATAATGAGCAACAGCAGCATGACACCCGTTATGATACCTACCTGCAAGAACGACTTTTCACGCATAGCGGATATTTCCGCCTCACGTTCCTGCAAGTCAGCCTGCACCTTGTGGTCCATCTGCTGGATAAGGGTTTGCAGTTGGCGGTTCAGTTCCGCATTGCGGCTGGCAAGGCTGTCGGCATATTCCGACAGACGATGGCTCTGGGCACGTTGTTGCGCTATCATATCACGGTTCAGTGTGTAGAGCATCGTGGTGGTCGTCGTCGGAGGTGCTTCCTGTTTCTTGCCGAACAACCCGAGAAAACCTTTCCTCCTCTGTTTCTTCGGCTCTTCCTGCCTGCTCGTTTGCACTATCACCGGCACCTGCTTGGCTATCCGGCGGTTGATGTCCGCCTGTTGTTCCAGAGCTTCCATGATGGCGCACAGCCGCTTTTCCTTGTCCTCCAGCAAGTGGCGCACGCTGTCTATGCGCACCGATTCGTAATGGCTCTTGAAGCGGCAAAGCATACTATCCACCGCCATCCGTTGCCGCCGGTATGCCGCCACATCCTTATCGTCCCATTCCAGCACCGACTCGCCCAAAAGTGACAATTCCACCACACCCACATACGCATCGTGTGTTTCCTTGCGGAAGCGGTTGATTTCACGGTTCTCCCGTTCCAGCAACTCCAAGTCGCGCCATTCTCCGAGCCACGTGCAGATGATGCCGCCCACCAGCAGAACTATCAACAGATAGCCTGCGGCAAGCAGCTTGCGGAAATGCTTGGTAGTGGTAACGAATTGTTCGCTCATTTGCTGTTTGTGTAAATACCGTTATTCAACATACGCATATAGGTCGTGGAACTTCGCAGGTTCATGGATGAGAATGGCGGCCATGCTACCGATGACCGCCACCAGAATTATATATCAGAATAGAATTCTACTCCTCAATGAAACAACCATTCTTCCCTTATTTACAATTGTTATAATTATTAAGGCATCTGACCACCGGCGATAGGTGGAATTTCTGTTAGTATGGGATTTCTCGGGATTGAGTTAAAAATTCTTTGGCCACGTATGGCTTGACTTGGAGGAGCGTTTTCATTTACATCAAGCCGATAACATCTATCGTTAAATGTTATAATTCCCCAAATACCAATGGTTCCTGGGATTCTCGCCAATCCTTCAGTAGGTTTAAAAAGAACAACATTATCTATTATTTGATTTTTAACCGCCCGATTCCATGATGTTTTAATACTATTGTTAGGCGTTGGAATATGAGCAACATACCTAATGCCATTGTGCCTAAAACTGGCCATATAACACCCCGAAAAACCTGAACTTAAAGTATCTATGCCATTTGAAGCAACGACTGCTATTCCATCCGCAATATATATGACACAGGCATAGTCTAATCTAAGAAAACGATAGTTACGGGTATATCCTTTTATTTGAAATGTCAAATTACTTTGCGTGGCAATCGGAGGGGTCAAACCTACATTATAAATATTTTGATAATGAAACCGTGCAATATTTGTCATTACTGCTCGACTGTTTGGCAATCTTAATGCTTGAATCAAATTCATATATTTACTTACTGTTACTTTCGTTTGTTATAGGCTCGATACATGATGCCATTATATCCATCAGTTTAGACAGACCTTCGGTCTGCGGCTGCTGACTGGCTGTCACATGTATCTGGTATTTTGCCGTTTGGTTGGTCATGCGGGTGTTCTCGCGGGCGGTCGTGACTTTGCCGCTGATTTCCGCATTTATAAACCAATGTTTTGCAGAAGCTTTTGCCTCTACTTCTGCGTTGGTAGTGCTTTTTACGTTTGATGTATCGGTAACCTCCATCTGGAAATCGACATCCACGCGATCTATGAGCAGGGAAGGAATAGGCACCAATCCTATAAACGGAGCCTTGACACTTTGTGACATTGTTGTCATTTTTCCATCCTGCTGTATCGGTCTTTCGACATCGAATTCCAATATACGCGCTTTATTGCCGCTTTTACCATCAAATGCAATTTGCTGGTAGAAATTCCATGCTGTCGCTGCCAATTCCTGTTGTGCTTCGGCTGCTGCAATAAGTGGAGCTGCAATAAGTTCCCGCATGGGAAGCCCCTTGAATTTGTCAGTCACGTTTGAATCTGCTTTAAGAACTGGAGAAGTTTCTCTGTTTTGAGTCTCTTCCAATGCAGCGGAGATAATTTCTTTCGCCTGTCCGCTTACATTTTCATTCAAGTTTTCCGCATTTTCTTGTTGCCCTTGGTTCTTTATTTCTTCTGCCATAACATTTGAATTTTAAAATTGTTAGATATTTTTTACAAAATCGTCAATGATTCGGGAAATACTCTCCGGAGTCTCCTGAACTTTAAAATTGACGCAAACCTCCATGACATCATCTGTATCTGGTTTTATGTTGCTCATCTGCATCTGGAGATTGGCTCTGTGCGGACTGGATAACAGCAAGTTGTTTTCCGGAATCTGTGATTCCACGCTTCCGACCTTCGCCTTGAACTTTATCTGCACATTATCCATTGCAAGATAATGATGGGATATCAAGGCTATAAGTGGAATATCAATAGTCTTGTCTCCAACCATGATTTTTTTTGATTGGAACGTATTTGCGTTATTTGCATTTGTTCCTTCAAAAAGTCTGGTCAGATTTTGTATCTGATGATTCTGTAATGTATCTTGTGCACAGTTTACGGCGTACTGCAAACCATTCATAATATCAGAGAATGAATTGGTTTGAACACTGTCCGGCTCATCGTCATTATTTTTCTTGTCTCTGTGAAAAAGTCCCATGTTTTTAATTTAATTACTTGATTTGTTGTCTTTAATGAGCACCAATCTTGACAATGTCCGGCTTACAGCTTCCATATTTACACTGGAGTCTATATTATTATTGACAATGCCTTGATGCCAAAACCTATATGGTGGATTCTCCGTGTGTTCCATCACGTCCTCCTTTTTTTATTGGGGTTATACTTCGGTTAATGTTCGTTGCGGGCGGAACATTTCCGCCCGCAACGGCTTACTGTTTCCTCAAGGTAGGCAATGCTCCGTTAAGTTCGTAACGCCACTCTGAGCCTGCGTTCTGCAAGGCGGTGTTCATGGCATCAACGGCTTTCTGCCAGGTAACGACAGAGCCGTCCACCTTCGTGACTTTGGTGCTTTCCCTATTGTAGCCGATACCTTGTTCATGATTGTTCTTCCAATAGCAGGCGGTCACGGTAATGTAGTTATCTCCCAAAAAGCCGCCGATATGCACATTGCCAGTGCCACTACCCGTACTGGTTACGTTGCCCGTGGCATAGCAGGAAAGGAGGCTTATTCCGTCGTTGAATCCTACCAGACCGCCGCCAGAGATATTCTGTGTGCGGTCTATTTCTATGATCACGTTGCCTGTGGCATAGCAAGCGGTCAAGGTGGCACCAAAAATCGTCTGACCTGCCACGCCGCCGACATTGATCGTTCCCTTCACTGTGGCAGAGGAACTGCATCCGGTGATGGAACCGTCCCTTTGAGCACCCACCACACCGCCGACGCTCACCGTGCTGCTGACGCTGCCCGACACCGAGCAGTTTTCAATGGTGCCCCGGCTATATCCTGCCACGCCGCCGGCATAACCCAACCTGTGATTGCATGTTATCTGTATGCCATCCATCACCACATTCTTCACCGTACCGAATTTACCGAAATTACCGAGATAGCCGAACAGACCCGCATATTGGTCATTTGTCGTAATGGTCAGCCCCGTGATGGTATGGCCGCCGCCGTCGAAGGTGCCGGTGTATGCGTTGTCGTAGTCTGTGCCTATCGGCGTCCAGTCTTTGCCGGTGAGGTCAATGTTTTTGTCGAGGGTAATGTTAATGTCGGTCTTACCTCCGTTCACTAATTTGGCTACATTCATCAAGCCATCGGCGGAGGTCACGGTGTAGCTGCCGTTGCTCTCTATGGTATAGCCCAGGTCTTTTGCCGCAGCGAGGGAGACGGTGTAGGTATATTCACCGCCCGCCTGCCAGTCGGTAGCATTCTTCATCTTATAAACGAAGGTCTTGCCGTTAGTGAAGGTGCACGTAATGAAGGTCGTGCCAGCTGCCACACTTTGCGGGGCGACGATGGCGGTGTAGGTGTTGCTGCCCTTGTCATACGGGACGATTATATCCGGGTTGTCGCCTTCGGTGGAGAGGCCCGTCAGCTGCACGGATGCCAGCCCCTCGGTGTAGTCCGTCAGAACGATGGTCACCCGCGCCGTGCGGTGGGTGAAGCGGAGCGTGGGGCTACCATAGGTCACCGTCTGTCCGTCGGCTACGATGAGGTCGCTGCCCTCGAAGTCTTTCCGGGCACTTTGGTTGGCTTTTACCTTCACAGCAGAAGGGGTTGTCTCGCCAGCGGTGTAGGGCCACCACGCTGTGACGGTGATGTCGTTGTGGTTGGTCCAGTAGTACGGGTCGGTGGAGGTCAGCGTGGCGCTGGTGGGGTCGGCGGTGGAGGGCGTCACGTTGTACGTCTTCACCATGCCGTCCATCATGACTGCCACGCTCTGCACACCCGTCCAATTGCCATCCGCTGGGGCACGGGTGCCGGCGGTGGCTGTCGCGGCGGGGTTCAGCCCCGTGGCGGTGAAGACGATGGATGTGCCTTCCGCCCCTTCAGGCAGGAAGCCTGCTTCGTCCTGTGTGCAGGCGGCAAGGCCGAGCAGCAGGGCGATGGCTGCGGATATATGGATGGTTGTTCGTTTCATGATGCGTGTTGTTTAGGGGTTGTTATTGTTTCTTTTGCAGTACGGGCAGACCGTCTGTGCCGAGTGCCCACTGGTAGTCATTGTCGGTGAGGGCGATGTTCATGCCGTCGACGGCTGTCTGCCATTTCACGGTCGCGCCGTCCACCTTCGTGGCATCTACCGTTCCTCCAAAATTACGGAATTCTCCTCGCTCGGCATTGCCTCCCCAATAACAGGAAGTTATAGTATTGTAGTTGAAACGCACTATAGCTCCAGATTCATAATCTTTCAATGTGCCGTCAAACCAGCAAGCTGTGATACTGCCATAATTTAAATCGGCTATACCACAAGTTCTACCATATGCAGAAATTTTTCCCGTCACAGAGCAGGCAATGATTTGACCCTCATTTTGCTCCACTATTCCAGCTGCTGATCCACTACTGCCATACAGATTCACATCTATGAGTTGTAGGTTCTTTATCACACCACGTACATTTAATAACCCAAAAAGTTCAGTAGTCGCTGCTGAAAAGTTTAATCCCGTAATGCGGTGTCCCTGCCCATTAAAGACGCCGGAGTAGCCAGGCCATGTGTCTATCCGTGTCCAATCCCTACCCGTCAGGTCGATGTCGGCGGTGAGGGTGCAATTTATTGATTCATCTTTTTGTACGGCTTTGTTCCATGCCAGCAAGCCGTCGGCGTTATAGACCGTGTAACTGCCGTCGTTCTGTATAGAATAGCCCAAATCCTCAGCCTCGCCGCTCTCGCCGCCGCCGTCAACCCAGCTGCCGATGGTGCAACCCTCTAACGTCAGGCCGGTGGTGTTCACCTTAACGGTATATTTATAGCGGCTGCCCGCTTCTAATACGACGTTGTTCTGCGGACGGAAGTAGAAGGTGCCGCCGCCGAGTTCCACCTTGACGAACGGTTTGCCTGCCGCAACGGTCTGCGGGGCGGTCAGTGCCTCGTAGGTGTTGCCGCTTGCGTTGTAGGTCTTGATGGCGGTCGGGT
>OLFE01000852.1_pt1 | contig 8598 bp, 10 predicted proteins | sample 1608591 | NCBI WGS metagenome assembly OLFE01 (sample SAMN02674887, study PRJEB24791) | human gut metagenome, SKBSTL062 | isolation source: stool | host: Homo sapiens | place: USA
AACGCTGAGCCTGCGGCGCACCTACTGGCGGCGCATTTTTATCACTGCGCCCTGTTCAGTTTGCTGCTCCCGGGTGTTCGTTCACGCACCGTCCGCGCACGGCTCCCAGCTCTGCCGCGCTCTCTGTGGCGTTGTGATGCGCTACTTTTCCCAATCACTGCATTTACCATTAAAATATAGCACTTTGTCGCCGTTTCGTCAAGCATCCGGGCCAAGCAGGGCCTGAACAAGGCCGTTGGCCGCCAGCTGCCCGGCGTAGAGGGCCTCGTTGAGGTTGTTGCCGTGGCCTCCTATCTCGATGAGCAGACTGCCGGTGGTGAGGTCCTGATTATAAAAGCGGTAGCTGAACAGCACAGGCCGGGTGAACCCGGGGTACATCCCCTCCATGCTCCGCTCCCATGCGGCGGCGAAACGGAGGTTCTGCCGCCAGCTGGGCAGCCGGACGCTGCCGCCGTTGTCGCACCCGCAGATGATCATGACCTGCGCGGCCTGCCGCCCGTCCACGGTGCAGACCGGGGCCATCCGGGAACCGCCCTCTGTCTCGATGGCGTCCCGGTGGACGTCCAGCACCACCTTGATGCTGGGGTACTGGGCCAGATACCGCTGGACGACGGCCCGGCTGTTCTCGTAGCTGCCGGTGTAGCTGGGGTAGTCGTTCAGGGTCTCGTCGTGCAGGGTGCAGATGCCTGCCGCATTGAGGGTATCGGCCATCACCCGCCCCACCGCGCACATATTGATGCTGCGGTCGGTGCTGCGGGCACCGTCCCCGGGGGTGAACCACAGCCCGGCAGAAAGGCGGTAGTCCTCGGTGGCGTGGGTGTGCATAATGAGCACCTGCGGCGCGGCGCTGTCCTTTTCGATGGCAAAGGGCAGGGGCTGCGCCGCCTCGGCGGCGATGTCTGCCGCCGTCTGCCGGGTGTTATTCTTGATGCTGCCCGCACCGCAGGGGATGTACTTTTCGCCGCTGCCCTGCCCGAACTGCTGCTCCGTCACCGTGCCTGCATCGGCGGGGCGGGCCTCGTCCGGCTGCAGCGCCACAAAATACTGCTCCACCCCGGTCTGTACCGGGGCGGCAGCTTCCTGCGCCGGAGAAGGTGCGGATGCAGCCTCCGCCGCGCTTTCCGCAGACGATTCTGCTGCCCGGCTCTCCACAGCCTGCTGCCCCAGATGCAGCAAAGTCTGCGCGGCGGGCACCGGCGCTGCCAGAAAGGCCGCCAGCACCAGCGCGGCGCTGCGGGCAAAGATGCACAGCGCTGCAAACAGCACCGCAGCCTGCAAAAAGGGCGCTGCCCTGCTCTGCCCCGCAGGCAGACGCCAAGGCTCTCTGCTGCGCATGGCAAGACCTCCTTTCTTCACCCCGTCAGCCAGCAGAGCTGCTGCACGGTAAGGCGGGGCTGCAAAGCGCGGTTGACGCTACCCGCCAGCAGGGCCGCGCCGTGGGCGATGACGCTGTCCAGCGCACGGGGCGTGACCACAAGATCTGCCCCCTCCTGCGCCTGCATCAGGGTGGGGATGCCCGCCGCCACCACCGGCACGCCTAAGGTGTCCCGGGTCAGGTGGCGGGTGTGGTCGGCCTGCGCCGGGTAAAGCCCTGCGTCCGAAAACTGCACCGTGCGCCCCAGCCGCTGCCCCTCGGCGGAGCAGAGACTGTCCACGCAGACCACCGCCGCCGGGCGCAGCTGCCCCACCAGCGCCGCCGCCAGCTGCTGCAGGGAAAGCCCGGTGGCTGCCGCCACCCCGGGCGCAACGGCTGCTACCGGGCGCAACCCCCGCACCGGCGGGGCAGCGCCCGCGCCCATGGTGACAAGGATGCGCTGCACCGTGCGCGGGCCAAGGGCATCGGCGGTGATGCGGCGGTTGCCCACCCCCAGCACCAGCACAGGCCCTTCCGGCGGCAAAAGGGCCCGCAGCTCCCGGGCGCACACCTCGATGACGGCGGCGTCCCGCTCGTCCAGCACGCTGACGCTGGGCATTTCCAACGTAACATACCTGCCCCGGGGGCGGCTGAGCCCCTCGCGGGCGATCTCCACCCTTGTCACCGTGACCCCGCCGTGGCGGGCGGTGGCCAGCCGCACCCCTGCGGGCAGCGGCTGCGTCGCGCCCGAAAACAGCTCGTCGGCCATATCCGTAGTACGCATTTTCCACACTCTCCGTTCCTTTTTGGGGCAAAAGCCCGCTTTCTTGCCGGAAAGTATGGGAAAAATAAAACTTTTCCAAACAAAAATCAAAAAAACGCTTGCGCTGGTACGCGAAATATGGTATCATAGGGTGCGCTGTTATAGGTAGCCAAGGAGGTGGAACGAATGCCTAACATCAAATCTCAGAAGGACCGCGTCGTGCAGGCTGCTGCAGAGCAGGCTCACAACAAGGCCATTAAGACCAACCTGAAAACAGTCGTCAAGAAGGCAGACGCTGCCATCGATGCGAATGCCGCTGACAAGGACGCAACCGTCCTGGCTGCTGTTTCCGCGATCGACAAGGCTCGCGCTAAGGGTGTCATCAAGAAGAACACCGCCAGCCGCAAGATCAGCCGTATGGCAAAGCGTGCTAACAAGAACGCTTGATCGCGCAGTTTGATTGACGAACAAAACCTCTGTACCGGGTAACCGGCACAGGGGTTTTTGTTTTTTCCGCTGTTATGTCCCGCACAGTACGGCAAGGCTTTGCCGCTGCACCGGTTCCAGCAGCTGCTCCGGCGGCAACGGCTGCGGCGGCTCCACCACCCACCACACCGCCCACGCGGCGGGCACGACTGCCGCCAGCATAAGCCCCGGGTACAAAAGTGCCGGCTCGTGCAGCCACGGACTGCCGGGCGGCAGCACCAGCGCCGTGCACAGGCACAGCGCCGCCCACAGCTCCCACAATACGGTCTGTCCGCTGTGTTTCATGCGCCTCACCTCCGTTTTGCCCCCAGTTTACCAGCCGCCGGGCGCAAAATGTGGCGAAACAGCGCGGGCAAAACATCAGTTCTGGTCGTGGCTTTTGCCCACAAGACTGCATACCACGCCGCAGACAAGGCTTGCGGTGATGCCCGCAGAAGCAGCGGTCAGCCCGCCGGTCAGGATGCCGATGGCACCCTTTTCCGCCACGGCGGTGCGCACCCCCTTTGCCAGCAGATGCCCGAAGCCCAGCAGGGGCACGCTCGCCCCCGCACCGGCAAACTCTGCCAGCGGCGCATACAGCCCCACCGCCGAGAGTACCACTCCCGCCACCACATAGCCGGTGAGGATGCGTGCCGGGGTCAGCTTTGTCAGGTCGATGAACAGCTGCCCCACCGCGCAGAGGACACCGCCCACTAAAAATGCCCACAGATAGTTCATTTCAGCTCTCCTTTTCCGGCGCGGTCAGCTCTACCAAGTGCGCCACCGCCGGGATGCTCTCCTTCTGCAAAAAGGTAGTCTGACTCATCAGTGCCCCGGTGGCGAGGAACAGCACCCGGCGGCTGCCACGGCGCAGCAGCTTTGGCAGGATATGCCCACAGAGCACGGCGGCGCAGCAGCCCGCGCCCGAGCCACCGCTCTTTACCCGCTGCTCCTCGGCATCGTAAAGCAGACAGCCGCAGTCCGCGTGGTTTTTCAGCAGCAGACCCTCTGCTGCCAACAGCTCCCGCAGCATCTGACTGCCCACCAGCCCAAGGTCGCCGGTGTAGATGCAGTCGAAATCCCGCAGTTCTGCATGGGTATCAGCAAGATAGTGCAGCAGGGTGGCAGCTGCTGCCGGTGCCATGGCTGCGCCCATGTTGTTGATATCCTTGATGTTATAATCCTGCACCCGGCCAAGGGTTGCGGCGGCAATGCCCACCCCCTGCCCTGCCGGACGCAGCAGGCAGCACCCGGCGGCGGTGGCCGTCCACTGCGCGGTAGGAGTGCGCACCGCGCCGTAACTCAGCGGGGTGCGGAACTGACGCTCTGCCGCGCAGAAATGGCTGGAGGTCATGGCCAGCAGGTTCTGCGCCGCCCCGCTGCTGCACAGCGCCGCGCCCAGCGCCAGTGCCTCCGCCATGGTGCTGCACGCGCCGAACAGCCCCGCAAAGGGCACGCCCAGCTCCCGCAGCGCGTAGCCGGAGGCGGTGCACTGCGCCTGCAAGTCCCCCGCCAGCGCAAGGTCTACCCGCTCGGCGGGCAGAGCCGCCTTTTGCAGGCAGAGCCGTGCCGCCCGCAGCTGCAGCTGCTTTTCGGCGGCCTCCCAGCTGCACTGTCCCAGCCGGTTGTCGGTGGTCAGTTCGTCAAAGCCCGCCGCCAGCGGACCATCGCTCTCTTTTTTGCCGCCAACCGCCGCCTGTGCGGCGATGACCGGCGGGGTATGGAACAACAGGGTATCGCCCCGGCGCTCTGTCATAAAATTTTCTCCTTTTTTCTACAAAAAATGCCCCGGCACGTGCTATACTGGTGCTGCGGCGCTGCAATATCCGGCGGAGCTGTTCCGTATTATAAAGCAGAGGCCCCCAGCAGCCAGAGCACAGCGCCGTACACCACCGCCGCCAGCGTGCCGTACACGATGACCGGCCCGGCGATGAGGAACATCTTGGCCCCCGTGCCCGGCACCCGTCCCTCGGCCTTGAACTCGATGGCTGCACTGACCACCGCGTTGGCAAAGCCGGTGATGGGCACCAGCGACCCCGCCCCGGCCTTTGCCGCCAGCTTCTGGTACCAGCCCAGCGTGGTCAGCACCGCCGAGAGCAAAATCAAGGTGCAGCTGGTCAGGGTTCCCGCCGCTTCGGCGTCCGCGCCCTGCCGCAAAAACAGCTGCCGCAGCCCTTCGCCCAGCAGGCAGATGCTGCCGCCTACACAGAACGCCCAAAGGCAGTCTGCCAGAAGCGGCGAGTGCGGCCCGGCCTTTTGTACCCGCCGTGCGTATTCCTGCGCTGTCATCTTCATCTTCCCGCGCCCCCTTTTGCGGATAGTCTGCCCGGGGCGGCGGGTGCTTATCCTTTTTTTGTGAAAGAAGGTAGATTCTATGCGTTCTTCCCATCACCATAACCATCACGCCCGCCGTCTGCTCTGCCTGACGGCGCTGGCCTGCTTTGTGGCGGGCGGCACCGCCTACGCCTGCACCCGCAAGGCTGCGGTGCCGCAGCTGCCGGAGCTGCCTGCCGAGAGCCTTGCACAGCCCGCCGAGAACGGCACGCAGCAGAGCACCCTTACCGCCGCACAGGCACAGGCGCTGCTGGACGATCCCCGTATGATCCTTGTGAGCCGCACCCACCCGATAACGGAGGACTACCCTGTCGAGACCAAGGAGTGCGGCTCGGCTACCGCCATCAACAAGACTTTGCAGACCGAAGCCGCCAACGCCTTTCTCTCCATGCAGGCCGCTGCCGCCAGGGACGGTGTGGATGTGCGGATGCAGAGCGGCTACCGCAGCGTCAGCTACCAGAAAAAGCTGTACGACAACAAGACCCAGTACTACCGCAACAAGGGCCTGAGCGAAGCCGCCGCCCGGGAAAAGGCCGCTGCCATCGTCAACCCGCCGGGCTGCTCGGAGCACAACTGCGGCCTTGCCGCCGACCTGAACAGCCCGGAGCACACCACCCTTGACACCGGCTTTGCCGACACCGCCGCCTTCCGCTGGCTGTGCGAGAACGCAGAGCAGTACGGCTTTATCCTGCGCTACCCCAAGGAGGCGGAAAGCGTGACCGGCATCACCTACGAGCCGTGGCACTGGCGCTATGTGGGCGCGGAAAACGCCGCCCTGCTCAACCAGAGCGGCCTGTGTCTGGAGGACGCGGTAGCCGTTTTGCAGCGCATTGCCGCCGGGGAGACCGTGACCGGTTAAAATCCGATGAAAACTACCGGAAAACCCTGTGGGGTACGTTGCAATTTACCTGCTGTTATGGTAAGATAAATACAGTCTGCCCGTGTGCGCGGCGCAGCCCCGCACCCCGACAAACGAATTCAACAAAAGAAGGAATATTTTATGATAAACCGCACAAAACTCTCTGTGATCGCCGTCAGCGCCGTGCTGGCTGTTGCCCTGACCGGCTGCGGCGGCAGCGCTTCCTCCGCGCCGTCCTCCGTGTCCAGCGCCTCCGCCTCTGCACCGGTCTCCGATGCAGCTTCTCCGGCGGCGGATACCGCTGAAAACGGCACCGCCGATCTGGACAGCGCTGTGGAGACCCTGCTGGCTGCGGACCCCATCTCCAACCAGTTCGAGATCGCCGCCATGAACATCGAGTACGACTTCGGCCTGAAGGCCGAGGACGTAGCCGCCTACAAGGGCGTAAAGAGCAACGACAACGGCGACGCCGGCCTTGTGCTGGTGGTGGAAGCCGCTTCCGGCAAGGCACAGGACGTGGTGACTGCGCTGGAGAGCTACAAGCAGGATCAGGTAGCTTTCTATGGCAACTACGCCGAGTTTGCACAGGCACAGAGCAACGTGGAAAACGCCATCATCTCCTCCAAGGGTGACCGTGTGGTCATGGTGATTGCCTCCAACGAGTGCACCGCAGACCTGAACAGTGCTGTGGACAGCGCCCTGAACAGCTGAATCTGATCTTCTGAGCCGGTGCCATCTGCGGCATCGGCTTTTTTCAGTAGAAAGCCCCTGATGAGGGGGATTTCTGCTGAAGCTGCGCCCGCATCCGTCATGCCGCCTTCCCCCGGCCGGGGGAAGGCTGAGTCTGTAATTCCGTGTAAAAAAGGAGGCTGACCCCTTGGTTTTCAGCACCATCATCTTCCTGTTCCGCTTTTTGCCCATCACGCTGGCGCTGTACTATCTTGCCCCCGCAAAACTGAAAAACACCGTGCTGTTTTTGTGCAGTCTGGTGTTCTACTGCTGGGGCGAGGTGCGCTTTTTCCCGGTCATGGTGGCGCTTATCCTCATCAACTATCTCAGCGGCCTTGCCATCGAGCACTTTGATGCAAAGCCCGCGCTGCGCCGCTTTTTTCTGCTGGTAGCGCTCATTGGCAGCTTAGGGATGCTGTTCTACTTCAAGTACGCAAACTTTGTGCTGCGCAGCGTGAATGCCCTGCTGGGCACCGCCTTTGCCGAAATTCAGGGCATCGGCACCCTGCCGCTGGGCATCAGCTTCTACACCTTCCAGACCCTTTCCTACTCCATCGACGTCTACCGCCGGGATGTAAAAGCCGAGCGCAATATCATCGACTTCGGCGCTTATGTGGTCATGTTCCCGCAGCTCATCGCGGGGCCCATCGTCAAGTACCGGGACGTCTCCGACCGTCTCCACGTCTACAAAGGCCGCTATGAGCTCAAGCAGATCGAGGACGGCATGACCCTGTTCACCTTCGGTCTTGCCAAAAAGGTGCTGCTGGCGGACGCTGTGGGCGCACTGTGGACGGATATCATCGGGGTGGCAGACAGCCCCTCCACCACCTTTGTGGGTCTGGCAAACGCCTCCACCCCGCTGGTGTGGCTGGGCATCATCGCATACAGCTTACAGCTGTACTTCGATTTCTCCGGCTACTCCCTCATGGGCATCGGCATGGGCAAGATGCTGGGCTTCGACTTCCCTGCAAACTTCAACTACCCCTATATCTCCGCTTCCATCACCGAGTTCTGGCGGCGCTGGCACATGACCCTGTCCGGCTGGTTCCGGGAGTATGTGTATATCCCGCTGGGCGGCAACCGCAAGGGCCTTAAGCGGCAGATTTTGAACCTGTTCATCGTGGAGTTGCTCACCGGCATCTGGCACGGCGCGAACTGGAACTTTATCTGCTGGGGTCTTTACTACTTTGTGCTGCTGGCGGCTGAAAAGCTGTTCTTGCTGCCCTACCTGAAAAAGGGTAAGGTGTGGCCGCATTTCTACACCCTGTTCCTTGTGGTGGTAGGCTGGGCAATGTTCGTGGGCAACGACACCGGCGTGTCCTTCGGGCTGCTGTTCCAGAAGCTCTTTATCCCCTCCGGCGGGGTATCGCCGCTGTATTTCCTGCGGAATTACGGCGTGCTGCTGGCGGTAAGCGTGGTGTGCTGCACCCCGCTGATCGAAAAGCTGTGGGATGTGCTGCGCAAGAACGTGGTCACCCGCTGCGCCGCCATCCTGACGCTGCTGGTGGTCTCCACCGCCTATGTGGTGGGCAGCACCAACAGCCCGTTCCTGTATTTTAACTTTTAAGGAGGCGGGAAGATGTCCAAACACGAGAAAAAGACCTCCTCCCTTTTGCACTACCCGGTGCTGGTGGTGTTCAGCCTGTTTTTCATCGGACTGTTCGCGCTGGATATGGTCACCCCGGACCGCAGTTACAGCGAGTTGGAGAACACTACCCTGAGCCAGCGTCCGGCGCTGACCCAGTTCACCGCCAAGGGGCTGAACAGCTACTTTACCGCCTACACCAAATACGTCAAGGATCAGGTGGCGGGGCGCGACCAGTGGATCAGCCTGCAGAGCGTGGTGGAGACCACTCTGCTGCAAAAGCAGCAGAACGGCGGCATCCTGCTGGGCAAGGAGCACATGATGTTCCCCCGCACCTACGGTCTGCTTTCCAGCGAGGAGCGCACCCTGCCCAAAAACACCGCAGCGCTCACCAGCCTGTGCCAGCGCTACCCGGGCAAGGTGAATGTGCTGCTGGCACCCGCCGCCAGCGATATCTATAAAGAAAACGTGCCCGCAAACGCCCCCCTGCTGGACGAGGACGGCTACCT
>OLFE01000916.1_pt1 | contig 7941 bp, 5 predicted proteins | sample 1608591 | NCBI WGS metagenome assembly OLFE01 (sample SAMN02674887, study PRJEB24791) | human gut metagenome, SKBSTL062 | isolation source: stool | host: Homo sapiens | place: USA
GCAGGATCTGCATCCTCCTCATCTACAGGTTCTTTATCCACGCAAGCCGCTAACGACGAAAGTGAAAACAAAAAGAAATATAAAATGCTTGTTAAGCATCTCACGGCAATTGGATATGCCTTTCTTTGAAAAGTTGCTGTGTTTCTCATTTTATATAAAATAATTAATAAATACTCATTTGATTAATAAATTAAATTCAAACCTAAAAAATTGTATATCCGTTGTCAAGTATACTTAATTATTTTGCTATTTACGTAATCAGTAGTTGAATATCTATTTTAATATTGATCCTCATCTTTATACGTAAAAATCAAGACTTTTTAGTTATTAAGGTACAATGCCCCATTGTGATGCATAAGCATCCTGAATTTCTTTGGTGTTGAAACATACAATCTCAATGTTGGGATAATAATCAATAGTAGCATCTATCCCAACTGAAGATTCGTCTAATTCATCTATGGGATACCATTCTGAATATTCTCCGTCATCCCATTCTACTCTATAATAAGCTGAATACCACGAAACTTCTGTTTCGCCAATCATAGTATCAATATTTGACTGTAATTTAGCCCATATACCTGTTATTAAATATAATTTATAGCCAATATCATCACCATTTGGTAATCTTACCATTTTATGCCAACTTACATTATTAACAGCCATTCCATTCCTATCTATAGAAAAGTCTTGTTCACAATACCCTTTATAACAATATTCTTTTTGAGTAGAATTATATACAATTCCAAGAACAAAGTCAATATCAGTTGGCCTAGCTGGTTCAAAAATGGATCTCCATTGATAATAAGTATTAACACTAACATTTCCGTTTACATAAGGACCTGAAGAACCATCGTCGTATGTTTCATCATAAAATCCTAATGTAATATCTAATGTGTAATCATTGTTTTCAGTATAAGGAAAATCTACATCAAATTCAACAGTAAAGGCTGAATTTGTGAAAGAAGAATCCGCTCTTTTAAGAATAATTCTATCGTAGAGCACCGTACTTGCTTCACCGTTCTTTAAGGTTACCAAAGCATTGCATAGTTCAATCGGATATGTATATGATTTACCATCATCAATTTCTATATTCAATTTAATTCGATGTTTTCCGAAAGGTATCAAGAAATTACCTTTTACATTCTTTCCACTTTGTGGATAAAGGCATCTAGTAAAATCTTCCTGATTATCAATATATACAAAACACTCATCTACATGATCACCCGTATTATACTGATAATCAAAATAAGGTTTTGTGAATAAATTCAGATTAACCATACATGTATTATCACTTGTCCCATCATTTAACAGTCCTTGCTGCACATCTCCTTGCACCAATGCAGTCTCTTCATATTCCATAAGGCCATTACCATCACATGAGATAGCAAACAAAGGAATAATTAAAAATAACATCGATTTGATAATTTGTTCTTTTTTCATGGTATTACATTTTATTAGTTCATTAATTGAAACAATAGTCGAAAATCTCTTATTATTTCTATCTTCTATATTATTTGTTCAGTTCAATACATCCCATAATGAAAGGGCCTGTTGCTTTAGCATCATTATCTCTCATTTTCTCTCCTATATAATACTCGAAACTACCGTCACGGTAAGGCTTACCACCTAATCCACCCACTTGGCAACATTTTGTCAATGTCAATGTTCCGTCCGAATTTGAGATTAGTAGTTTATCACACAGACCTTTAAAGGCCTTTTCTGCAATGGCACGATACTGACTATCAATATATCCTTTATTCACTGCTTTCATATAAGCATACATACATTGTGTCGTAACAGAAGCTTCCGGGAAATTACCGGTACGTGAAGGTTGATCAATCACCTGATACCATAAGCCATTTTTATCTTGGTATTTTGAAAGAGTCTCCGCTAATTCCTTCGTCCATTTAATCATATCAGCATAGCCTGAATGATCTTGGGGAATATATTCCAAAGCATCTACCAAAGCCATAAACCACCAACCAATACTACGTCCCCAGAAATTAGGAGAATGGCCAGTTTCCGGATCAGCCCAGCGCTGGCTCCGGTCCTCATTCCATGCATGATAATAAAGTCCCGTCTTGGTATCGTATGTATGCTGATGGCAGAGAGTGAACTGTTTAACAGCCTCATCAATCCATTCCGGACGATTAAATTCAGCTCCATATCTAGCCATAAAAGGAGAAGCCATATACAATCCATCCAACCACATCTGATTAGGGTATATTTTCTTATGCCAGAAACCTCCATCTGTTGTACGAGGTTGCTTTTTTAGCTGATCTATCAAATTCTCGATAGCCAATTTATATTTCTCCTTTTTGGTTTCCTTGTACAAATCAAACAGAACTTTTCCGGAATTTATATAATCCAGATTATAGGTTTCTTTCTTATATAAATGAATCTCTCCTTTGTCGTCTACCAAAGAATCAGCCCATGCCTCTACATAATCAAAGTACCTACGGTCTCCTGTTTTCTTCCAAACTTGTAACATCGCACAACAACCTACTCCTTGCGCATAACCAAAATACAGGCGTTTTCCATGATCCAGCTGCCACGCTTCCGGGAAACGACGAATTTCCGAATCGGCAAACAGACGATAATAAGTGTCGGGAGCAAAAGTATCCGTACGGAAAGGAACTGCCGGAAGTCCGGCTTTATTAAACAGATTCACTCTAAAGAAAGTCCCATAACCGTAGCGTACAGCTACAGGTGCAGAGACATAAGTTGAAGAAAGTGTTATCGAATTTCCATTAATCACAGCATCAGCCGGATAAAACCGCGCATCATTGCCGGCAATAAAAAATCCTTTTACCGGTTCATTGCCGGGTGTCTGCAGGCCACCTTCCGCAAATTCAAAATCTAATGTAATTTCTCTCCCATTCACTTTCATTGATTTGTAGAGAGGTCCTGAATAAACAATCTTTTTACCATATTGCTTTGCTAATGCCCAAGCTGCCAGCCGTTCGCCCGGTGCAACTTTATTTCGTGGATGTATGTCGGTAGAATCGGCTGCATCCGTCACTACTGCCATACCAATATTTTCAAGTCCACTTAACCATGTTTTTAATTGTGCTTCACGAATACCTGCCGGTTGCTTGTAATGTGGTGCAATCTGTACGAAATAGAAAGGCATATCCGGCTGATTCCATTCTTTCCGCCAACTATTAATCAGGTTAGTAAATACTTCCTGATATTTCTCATAACGAACAGAGTTGGATTCTCCCTGATACCAGATATCTCCTTTTACAGTGTACCCTACCATAGGAGCAATCATGCCATTCCACAAAGTAGCCGGAACCTTACACTTATCTTTTTCCCTACTCACCCTTTCTTTTGAATATTGTTTTAAGACATCAGCATACAGCGGATTGTTTTCCATCACTTTCATACTTGTCCAAGATTCAGCATGTGTTCCTCCCCAAGTAGACTGAATTAATCCAACCGGTGTACTCAATTCTTTATACAATTTACGTCCAAAGACAAATCCTACAGCAGAAAAGTCTTTCAGATTCTCCGGATTACAAACCACCCACTTTCCAACGCAATCTTCTTTCTCACTATCAGGTGCCAGTTGATGCTCTACATGAAACAGGCGGATTTCCGGAAAATCAGCATCTTTCATTTCTTCCGCTTCATTCAACATTCCTGTTTTCCATTTCACTTGCGGATTACGGGCTACGGGAAATTCCATATTTGACTGTCCCGTACAAAGCCAAACTTCACCTATTAATATATTATTGATCCGGATCTTATTATCACCTTTCAACATTACAGATTGTCCGGAAGTAGCAGCCGGTGTTTGTATCATCAGTTCCCAATGACCGTTTGCTAAAGCAGTCACCTTGTATTTCTTATGATCCCATGAAGTCTTTACCAAAATCTTTTCTCCGGGACGTGCTTTTCCCCAAAAACGTACTTTCGCATTTTGCTGAAGTACCATATTATCTGATAATATAGAAGGAAGTTGTATATCTGCATGAATACCTATTGGAAAGAAACAGACCAATAACCACAGACAAAAAATAATTCTACAGAATTTCATTGTATTTTATAGTTTTAGATTCAATATTTTACTGAATAAGCACATGTCAAAGATACCGCATTACATGGTAGAGTTAAAGAAAAGGAATATGGAGAATTCGACTTTCTTATGTAAATTCATATGTATAAAGCCCATCACACGCCTATTTTGTACGATTTTACAGGCTATGTACGATTTTCCAGTCTTTCTACCATTCTTTTTTAATTCACTTTATTTATCTCAACCTTTCTCATAACCAATGCATCAATAATATCTTCATCTATCTTCACATCTTTTTTAGCCGTAATAGTCAAATTGTCAAAACAGAAATTGGATAATTTATATTGTTTTGATTTCTCTACAGCAAAAAAGGAATCACAATCCAGATGAATATTACGCATTGTAATATAGCTGGAATACGAGACTGGCATATCCTTGCGATCTTTCAAATCATAAAACTGTGTCCAAGGAGCAATAAAGATACAATTGCGGACATTTCCTTTTATATCTTCAACGAGGATGTACTTATATTGTTGGGGAGTATCCGGACGCATTTTCAACCACAACAGGCGTTTAGCCTGATCCAAATTACAGCGTCGAAGAATTATATTATGATTATATATCGATTCGCTACCGCAAGTCAGCACTCCGTGACAGAATCCAAAAGTACAGTCTTCAATGATAATATCACAATTGCCACCATTATCGGGATTTTGATCAGCCCATGGTCCTTTGCCGCCTTTTAATGCAATTGCGTCATCATTAACCGACATATAGCATCCCTTGACAAGTACATTTTTACATGCATCAATATCGATTGCATCCGTACTTGGAGCCTTTACGGGAGAAGAAGGTGAAAAGATATGCAAATCCAAAAGTTTTACACTATCACACTTATAAATGTGAGTTGTCCAAAACGGAGAATTAACAAGTCGCACATCTGAAACTTGTACATTATTGCTATGAGATATATGAAGTAGACGAGGACGCAATTCATCCATATTAGTACATTTAGGAATAACACGCCTCCGCAACCAGAATGACTTCCAATATCGTTCACCGTTTCCATCAACTTTTCCTTTTCCGGAAAGGGTGAAACCATCTACCTTATCAACATTAATCAAAGCTGAAAAGTACTTTAGGTTCTGTCCCTCCATCCGTGTTTCTATTACAGGAAAGTTGCTAATATCGTCACTACCTTTTAATATAGCTTTCTCTTCCAAATGCAAGTGTGTTCCCGGCTTAAAGAACAGCGCACCACTAAGATAAGTACCTTCAGGTATAACAATGACTCCGCCTCCATTATTAGACGCCAAATCTATAACAGCCTGAATTTTCTCTGTCTGTAACAGTGTACTATCATTCACTACTCCATAGTCGGTAATCAAGAAACTCTTTCCTAATCCATTTATATCAGTTTTTTCATTTTTGTAAAACCAATCCGGTATAATTTTACCATCGGGAAATTTTTCCTGACTAAACAGTTGCAGACTGCAACATGTCGCTACTATTAAAAATGCTGACTTTATCATTTTCTATATCTCGTTACTTTTTTTTGCAAAAGTACCGCATGTTTCCATTTGCCCCAAAGCAAAGGATATGGAGATATTGATTTTCTTATGGAGTTCTATGCAAAAGATTCAAATACTACTTGTCTATATACAATATTCCATATTCAGACTTATTTTTGTACATATATCGAATTAAAATAAAACGCTCTCTACAGTATCAAAAAAGCGCATCCTCTTTATAAAAGAAGACACGCTACGAATAGAGTTAAGTTTTTCTTATATCATTTATTCCGGGATGAACAATCCGGTAGACTATTATTTTGTAAACACAATCTCTCCTTTACGTCCGCCACCACGAAGAAAGATTTCATAAGTACTATTTCCTGATTCTTTTATTTCCAGCAGATCCAAATCCGTATTCTTTGTTTGTTCCCCGCGTATAACCGTTTTTAATACCCCTCCTGTTTTCCGCCCAGTTGAAAGTCCTCCTTTCCAAGTGAGTATATATTGTTTTCCTTCTGTTAGATTGGTTATTGCTACTTTTTCTGTAGCCAAAGTCATGCACCAGTTATTGGGCTGTTCAAGTTCGATCGCAATATCCCAGGTGAAATGAGGAGTTCCGGTTATACCAGTTTCTTCCGTAATAGCATCTTCCTTGCTACATGATGCGATAAGAACACAAAGTAGTAGGAAAAGCATTGCTTTCCTAAATACATCCAATGGTCTGTTTATTATCGTTTCTCTATTCATATTCTCTTTATTTTATGAATCGGTTTCATAATTCTATATTTCTGCGTCACCTGATCTGTTTCAATTTAGTTACGTCACCATTATCTGTTGTCGCTTTCAAATCAATTTCTCCCTTATAGGCCGATAAATCCACTTGTTTATCAGAGAAAGAGACTGCCTTACCATTAATATAGAAGTACACAAATGCTTCTGCGCCATGACCTACTATCTTTGCCACATCTCCCTCAACAAGTATTGCCGCATCTTCCAGCCAATCATAGCTAGTCTCTTCACCGCCCCCGGTAAGAAAACAACCCATTCCGGCATTATATAATTTACTATTCGTCTTCAGCCGCAAAAATTCTACATAAGGAAGACTTCCGTCTGACTTACGAGGTAAGGCAAGCTGGGAAGCATCCAAACTAACAAAATCATCATCCGTCACAGCCATATCTACCGGAAGAAAAGAGTTGTTTGCTATTTCACATTCCGCTTGATTAACGTCTATGATATGTTTTCCCGAAGACCTTGGTGTATGCGACAAGTTATTCTTTATAATATGACCATATCCCGGCACGTCAACCGCTTCCGATGCAGTCTTCCTGTTCAACATACAGAAATTGGACGGGTTCTGATAACCCGTATTATTATACCACGCTATCCCTCCTAAATGATGATTGGCATAAAACCCCTTATTCTTATTCATATAAGCAAGGCAGTACTGAACAATGTGCATAGGAATCACACTTGGTGCTTTAGGATTATCACTCATCCCATATCCTCCGGACTTAAATCCGGTGCCATCACCAGCTTTGCCACCGTCTTTCGTATATCCATTCAAGAAAGACCAACAGTTATCAATGGTAAAAACCGCCTGGCAGTTAATCAAATCAAAACCATCATCGCTGTTATACCACGCACGACACCCCCGGAATACATTGCCCGTATATTGGGGAGAAGTGAGATGTCCACCGAATCCATCTACATTTCCACCTTTACCGCCATCGGATACAGGATCATAATTATTATAGGCATCGCAATTCAGCACCAGATTGTTCTTACCCGTCACTATATAGAAGCCGATCGCCATACCGTCATGCATCGACAGATGTTCGTAGATATTATCACTTCCCCCTTCATTGCGGAAACATTCGGACTGGGTATGTCCCACAATAGTAACTTGTGTTCCCACCACCTCTATATTTCTGAAATGCAAATAAGAGCCGCTTACATAAAACACAATAACACGTTCATTTTCCGGCTTTACCGCCGAAAGGTCAAAAACCGGACGCTCTTTTTTATAACCGGAGTAACAAATTCGTTTGTCCGGTCCAGTTCCACTCTTTGACATTTTAAACACCCGGCTCCAAGTAGTACTTCCCGCAGTATAATGTTCCATTATCTCTGCTTCCGTCACTCGATATGTACCTTGCCGGATATATACAGTATCTCCTGCCATCACTTTTGATTGTGCTTTGTCCAACGTGGCAAAAGGCTTATCAATCGTCCCACTGTTTGAATCGCTTCCATTAGTAGCCACAAAATAATTCGTAGCCGAAAGAGAAAAGAGGAAACATCCTATAAAAAAAAGAAGAAGGCTAATGCGTTTCATGGTATATCAAGTATTATGTAGCAGCAAAGCTACTGTTTTTTATACCATAGGAGCTGTAATATCGTACG
>OLFE01000930.1_pt1 | contig 7750 bp, 6 predicted proteins | sample 1608591 | NCBI WGS metagenome assembly OLFE01 (sample SAMN02674887, study PRJEB24791) | human gut metagenome, SKBSTL062 | isolation source: stool | host: Homo sapiens | place: USA
CACCAAACATTTCAAAGTGTTTGTGCTCTATAACTCGGGTATAAGGTATCTCCCGCTCTGTGTAGTTCACCACTGCATTACCTTGGTAGTTAACTGTATTTTCAATACAAGTTTCAAATACCACTGTGCGATACTGCAAATGACCGAATTTGTAATCATAAAATTGATCAATAGGCCCTGTATAGACTAGCTTTTTAGCTATCCCACGCCAGTTCATACAATTAATGGAATTCACTGTATCAAAAAAGTCACATTCTAGTTGCACATCAGCACCCTCAAATAGACTCTCAATCAACTTGTTATATCCCCCCACAGGTATACCTTGGTATCTATCATTGAAGTAATTATTGTCAAAAATCATACGTACCGGCAAACGACGAATGATGAAAGCGGGAAGTTCCGTACAAGGGCGCCCCCATTGTTTCTCTGTGTAACCTTTGATCAATGCCTCATAGATATCCTTTCCAATAAGCAACTGTGCTTGTTCTTCAAGGTTGGCAGGTTCTCTTCCATTCAATTTTACCAATGCCTCTGCACGCTGTTGTTCCAACTTTTCCTGCGCCTCCTGCGGAGTACATACTCCCCACATTTGGTAGAAAGTATTCATATTGAAAGGTAAATTATACAACTTACCTTTGTAACTAGCCACAGGCGAATTAGTATAGCGATTAAACTCCGAGATAGAATTTACGAACTCCCACACAACCTTATTTGATGTATGGAAAATATGTGCACCATACTTATGCACATTGATGCCAGCAATGTTCTCACAGTATACATTGCCACCAATGTGATTTCGCTTGTCAATTACTAAACACCTCTTTCCGGCCTTTTTAGCTCGATAAGCAAATACTGCTCCAAAGAGACCTGCTCCTACTATTAAATAATCATATTTTATTGCCATATTTCTTAATCATTTTTCTAATAATTGTCCCCGAAAACATTACACTTTTATGTATTTAGCTGCCACTGGCAGTATTATTATACTCAAAATAAGAGCAGTCCAAAATTCTGGAATATTAATTTCGCCATATCCTAAATAAATAAAAAAGCTCTGTACACTATAAATAATTAGACGATGAATAACAAAATATATCATACTGTCTCTGCCTACATATTTCAGTCCAACTACATCTATCATTGGATAACGCCTGAACAAATAATTGATTGTTATAATACAAAGTACACTATGAATCATCCATATAAAGTAGTTACCATATAACACCTTATTATAAAACAAATCCACTGCAGATGGATATACTATGTATAGTATCAAGGTAATAGCTATTATAAATTGTATTTTACCATCTACTTCTAAAGTTCTGTTAGAAAGCCAATTGCCCATTGTAAAAAAGAACAGTCCAGTACTGACATTTCCTAAATAGCGAGGTTCTGTTATAGGAGCATATAGATTGCACAAGAATCCAACCAAAGCTGTTACAAATAACACTATTACAAAGTGTATCTTGTAATTTGCGCATAAGGTATATAAAACCCTTATTACAAACAACGACAATAAGAACCAAAGAGGTTCATTACCTGCTACACAACCATATCTCAACAACGCCTTAAATGGAGACAAAACATAGTGTACCCAGTTATAATCACGCTCAACAAATAGCCTTATGCAAAAACAGAGATGACCGATTATAGAAAATATAATAAAGGGTTTTAATAAACGACAATAACCTTTGACAACAACATTCTTAATACTATCCATTTTCCAAAACATACCTGCCTTGAAAAAAAACCATGGCATGAAAAAGAAAAAAAGGAAGTTTTCCAAATCCAGCACTTCATATCCCAGATATCCACGCAGATGAAAGGATATCATATGAAGGATCATCAATCCTCCAACACTGTCTAATGAAGTATCTCTTTGAGACATTTTGACTATAGCAATGATTGATAATACTGATGTATTCTTGAATAAAGAACCTCAAATTGTTATACCTTTGCCGCAATTGCTTCACACATCTCTCCTACGTTCCCCCAACTAGAGATATCTGCCGCTGTGAATTTTAACTTAAAAGACTTCTCTATACTCACCACAAGCTGAATATGACTCAGTGAATCCCACTCCTCTATATCATCAGAAGTAGTAGTATCTGTCAATACAATATCCTCGTTATCAAGCACATCGCAGAAAATTTCTTGTATCTGCACCATAATTTCATTCTTTGTCATTTTCATTTATTTTTAAAGTTTATCCTAATAATTTACGTATCATCTTATATAAATCATGAAATTCATAAAATCTCCATGCCTGCATTCACAGGGATTGTTACCCCATTCACATGTTTCGGTGCATACACCAAAGATTCGATCACCTGCGCCACATCTTCAGGCTTCAATATCTGTTTCAGTGGATGCTCTTCAGTCAACTGTTCTATCACACGTTCATCTGTTTCAGCAGTAAAGTCAGTCTGCATAAATCCTGGTGATACACAGTTGCTAGTAATACCGACCTTAATATACTCTTTACTCCATGTCTTCGCCAATTGAGCTACATACGCCTTAGTGGCACCATACATACCATAACCCAGTGGAGGAATGCCTACAAGTGAAGATGTTAACACAGTTACGATATGACCATTCTTTCTTTTACGCATTCCCTCCAATGCAGCCTGTGTAATGGCAACCAAAGACAACACATTATTCTGAAAATACTCCATTAATTGTTCACTTTCCAATTTATGGAAGCGTATTCCTCTAGGTGAACCGACCCACGCATTATTCACCAACACATCAAGGTTCCATGTCTTAATAACCGTCACAAGCCTTTCTACATCCTCCAACTTCGTCTGATTACACTTAAAAGCGATAGTATTTGCATACTTTTCTGTTATCGCAGTTGCTTTGATGTCCGAACTACAATATGTAAAATATATAAGATTGTCGGCACATTGTGCCAATCGTTCAACAATAGCTCTACCTAAGCCACCTGTCCCACCTGTCACTAAAATATTCATATCACTCCAATTTGTACATGCCCCTTTGACACCACCTGACTATATTGATTACGAAAAGTAAACTTTAATTCCACTGTATTTACACTTTCAAAAACTTCTTCCACTCTTATTTCAGCATCTAACACATCATTCATAAACACAGGTTTCTTGTATTGAATATCTTGTGAGTGAATAATCACATCTGGAGATGGCAAACACATTCCAATCAGTGTACTCACAAACGCATTGATTATATTACCATACATCACACATTCCGGAAATCCCTTACTCTTTGCAAATTCCAAATCTGTATGTAGTGGATTCATATCACCACTACATATCTGAAATGCCTTGTATACTTCCTGTGTTACCACAAATTGATGAGTCACAAGTGACATATTCTTAAAAAGTTCTATCATTTTTTCTTTAATGGTTTATATTGCTTTTAACTTGATTTTTTTATAAAATTTATCAACAGCCATCGTTGAGAAATACGCAAAGATGAATGACAAAGCAATAATTATTACTACGGCCATTACATTACCTCTGTATCCTATTTGGATAGCTACATTTACAAATAGCATATGATATAAATATATCGCATAAGACACATCGTGCTTGATTTTGATTTTCTTAAATCTGTACGCTATGCCGAAGATACTGCAAGCCAATAAAACTGAACCTATTAATGTATATGGTACAATGACGACAGAGAAAGGATAGAGCTCATTTATAGCCAATGCAATTAAACTAACATACCAATAGTTAACAAGGAATGGCATAATAACACTAAAAAACTTTGCCACAAAACTACCAAACAAAAACATCCACAGATATGATAAAATTGATAACCCTATCACTTTATTTACTATCGCTGGCAAAAAATTAAGTAACTTCAATTCTATTATAACTCCACATACGATACTTAAAAGCATAACAATTATCCATTCCCTTATTGTTTTTTATCTAACCACTTATACAAGAACCATATAGAGATATAAAATTGAATAATGATAGGAATAGTCCATAGTGAAATATTCAAAGAGCCTATGCCATACGAATCAAACGCTGCAGGAGTATGATTGGGAAACACTGTTGATTGAAGTATTATCATCTGTAAATAATCATCTATGTCAATTCCTTCATAGAATAATAGTAAACACACTACTTCAATGATAATACTAAACCACAATTCGGGATATAATCTCAAGACTCTTTTTATACAAAATGATTTAAAATCCTTTGTTCTACCTATAGATAACCATATTAGGAAACCACTTATCAGAAAGAATACAGGCACGCCATTAATGGGGTTCACCAAACTACTTAATACAGGCACCTTAACAGCCATAAACCATCCTATGTGATACAACAACACATTGATACATGCATAAAGCCGAATAAAATTAAAACAATTATCTGTGGGGTTGATGGTTTCCATATTACTCTATTATCCTTTTTATGTAGCACTCAAAAGGTTTATATGAGTTAACATCAAGTACATATTGCATAGTTTCTCCCCCCTCTATCTTAGTGAATCCAAGATTTGGATAGTGTTGTTCTACCATTGCATTCTTAGCGGTAGGCAAGTATTCCCCCACAATCTTTTTAAAGCCATTGATCTTAGCCCATTCCACAATAGTGTTGAGTGCAAAATTTTCCATGCCTCGCTTCAGCACTCGACAACTCATGAACCAAGTATCAACAAACAATGTTTCTGTATTCTTCTTATTTAGAATGATTACACATATAAGCCCATTATCACCAAACTTATCTTTTAACGTAAACGAGAAAGTAACATAGTTATCATTCTTTTCTATAGCAAAAATCTCTGCATCGGTGTAGCGTACCGTACGCAAGTTAAACTGGTTACTACGTTGCGACAACTGTGCCACACGAGGAATATTGAACTTATCAAAGCCCTTTACAACACTCACCATATCAAGTGACTTCAAGAAGTCTGCATCGTTAGTAAAACTCTTCTGCATCGATACACGTTTAGCCTCCACCTGGTACTGTTTGGTACGTTCCTTGTCATCCTCACTATACGAGGCAGTCTCAAAGAGATTCTGTGAGTAAAGGAATTCCAAATAGTCACTTGGATCTTCCGGCAATTCAGGTACAGTTACACCAGCCACATTCTCTCGCACCATATTACGCTCAAACGGATTATCATCGAGGAATACCATCGAGTCAAAACTAATATTCAATATACTCTGAATAGTATGGATATTATTAGCCTTATTCTCCCAATTTGCCACGAACACGGCTATATCATCTAATTTCAACACCATTTCAGGATTTTTCTCAAATGGTTCCTTCGCCTTTTTCTCATCATTTTTAGAACACACTGCGATAATGATACCACGTTTTTTCAGCTTCTTTACCCACTGCTGAAACTCACTAAATGCTTTACCAATGCCTAATCCATGACCCACTTGAATATTTTCCCAACCATCATCACCAACTATCCCCCCCCAAACTGTATTATCAAGATCTAATATCAGACACTTTTTGAACTTCCCCTCAACAGCGGCAATAATATCTACTGTTCGTGAAGCCACATAAGGTAGTGCGTCAAGGCTTAGTATCATCTCGGTGTTGACATATACCGATGAATCAAACATCATATCCCTACCCTTCTTAGCACTCACACCTGCAAGATCACACAAAAAAAGATTATGATATTGTTGCGAGAGGTTCATTAATTCGAAATTCAGTTTGGCAAGCTGATAGGTAAACGAATTTTGCACTTTGCTGGCGTAACTACCAAATACCGTATCATCTATCTCAGGATAGTTGTAGTAAATAATACGTCCTTTCACTTGTTCACACAACAGACGGATGAAATCTAGGCGTTCCTCTGCCAACAGCACCTGCTTGGCAGACTCTAAAATACTGTATTTTTCCAACAACTTATGCGTTGACTGAAACACAACAGTGTAGTCAGCACCAAATTTATATAAATCGCTAGTAAGATCCATCACCTGACGTTCCACTTGGTTATATTCTGCCTCGAAAAGATTTACATTATAACCTCTTAGTAATCCCTCACCCTTTATTGAAGTAGCCAAAAACTGCGTAGCTGTATCTCCTAACAGCGCCACTTTTATCTCTTTTGTATCAAGCTGCAAATTTTTGCATGCTCTCTTGTATTCTTTTAGTGTATACATATTTATGACAAAAATTCTGCGATTTCTTCACGTTTGTTTATATAATGTTTCTCATAATTCTTCTGAAGTTTTATCAAAGGTATACGCTCTTCTTCAGGATATTCCTTTGCCTCAAACTCCACCACTTCTTCCGGTGTCATATTGAAGCCTATAATCTTCGCAGGATTACCAGTCACAATAGCATACGGAGGCACATGCTTCATTACCACAGCACCTGGAGCCACAGTAGCACCACGCCCAATCTTTATAGCACCAAGAACCAAGGCTCCAGCAGCAATGCGCACATTATCACCAATAACAGGCTGACCAACTTTCGTGCGATGTCCAATGCTCACACCTTGATTTATCCAACAGTTTTTCCCCATCTTAGCAGGAGAAATAAGTGTATTATATCCATGTTGCACTATCAAACCTCCTCCCAATTCTCCAGTTGAAGTAATATCAAGAAATTGTTGTGGTGCAGCAAGAATGCACAATCCCTTCATCCACCAATGATGTTCTCTCCCCACACGAGCATAAAATATATTGCGAAACATAATGTAGAAAGTCATTAGATAACAAAAGCCATAAAATGTAACTTTCTCTGTAGGCCAGCAGAATTGATTCAGATTCCGTAATAAGTCCTGTTCCATATCATTGCGATTATGAGCATTCTTGAAATATAGCCAATGGAAAAAGAATCGCCAACTTGTCAGAATTATATATGCTTTTCTCATTTTGATAATGTGTTAAATATGTTTATCCATTTTTGCGTTATATTTCCTATTGCAAATCGCTCGGAAGATACAAGTGCTTTTTGTTGCATACTTCTCAACATATCTTCATTACCCAATAGCTCCATAAGATGCCGAGCAAAAGAAAATATATCACCCCATTCAACTACATAGCCATTTTCTCCGTCATTCAATATATCCTGTATTGCAGGAAAAGTGTTCATTGCTATTGGTACAACTCCCATCTGTAATGACTCCAATAAAGTCATTGGGAAGCCTTCCCAAGTAGACGACATACAAAATATAGAAGACTTACGATAATACTCAAATGAGGTTTGCCTCCCCTCAAAAGAAACTTTTTTTAGTCCATACAATTTTACTTGTTCTTCATACAATGCTCGATCTGGGCCATCACCGACAATCACAAGTTGCCAATCATTTCCCTCATTTTCAACCTGTTTCCAAATCTTAAACAGTAATGATAGCTTCTTTTGCGGTTCATATAGTCTTGCTACCACCAAGGCTAACTTTTGTTTCTGCTGTAGCTCACTCTCTTCCATCTTATATTGAAATGATAGAGGATTATTTATGAATGTCATCTTATGATGATTATTTCCCAAACCCAGCACCTCTGCATAAGATTTAATGAGTGATTGAGATAACAGAACTGTCAAATCAGACACATCGTAGCTTTTTCTATGCTGTTTTCTCAATTTCCTACTACTCTGAAATGCGAACAAAGGGTAACCAATAGAAATAAGTATCTTCTTCATACCCAAAGCACCTTTGACTGCCTCTCTATAATGTTGTGCCTTACATTCTGTACTATTATGCAGGCAAGTTATAAGTTTCGCTCCAGTAACATTGCACACCTCACGTAAAAATGGACTATAGTAAAGATTACTCTGATTAA
>OLFE01001012.1_pt1 | contig 7158 bp, 6 predicted proteins | sample 1608591 | NCBI WGS metagenome assembly OLFE01 (sample SAMN02674887, study PRJEB24791) | human gut metagenome, SKBSTL062 | isolation source: stool | host: Homo sapiens | place: USA
GGGAGACGCGGCGTGCGGCCTCCGTGGCCTCGTCGGCGCGGGTGCGCATGGTGGAAGCGGCCTCACGGGGCGACAGCTTGTCGTAGCTGTCCCGGGCTTCGGCGGCGGCCAGCTTGAACTGCAGGAGGCTCTCGTCCATCTTCTGGTCCATGTCCAGCGCGGTGGTGCCAAGGATCTCGGTCATGGCGTCGCTGACAGCATGCATACTGTCGGCCACCTTCTCGAGAGCGTCCAGCTCCCGGGCGAGGTCGGAGGCGGCGATGGCGGTAGCCACCACGTCAGCGGCATACACCGCGTAGAGCAGACACATCAGCACAAAGCCCACCAGCGGCGGAATGATGCTCACCAGCGCGGCAAGGGTGGGATGGATGACCTTGACCATCACCATGGCACCCACGCCCCACATCAGCGAGAACTCAAGGCAGACATAGCCGCCGATGTTGAAGGGTTTGTCGGTGTAGTCCCACCAGCGGGTGCGGTAGAGCTTATACAGCGCCCATCCGCCCACCAGCTCCAAGGCACTGGGCAGGATGACGCCGCCTATATACAGCAGCAGGATGCTGTGCTGCAAGGGCGTAAGGGCAAACAACACGATGATCATGCCAAAGCCGTAGATGGGGCAGACCGGGCCGTTGAGGAAGCCCCGGTTCACCAGCTGACCGGTGGTGGCGGCGGCATAGATGACCTCCAGACACCAGCCTATGCAGGAATAGATCAGGAAATAGGCCAGAATATGGTACAGGGAGAACCCGCACACCATGGTATCGGTAAGAAAGCTTACCATAGGCACCTCCGTTCTTCAGTTCTGTTTGGATACGATCTTATATTCGTCCCCCGGCTCAAAAAAGGGACAGGCAGCGGTATTATGCGCAAGATAGCGTGCCATCTCGTCCTCGTCCAGCGCAGCGCCCTGGGCGCAGTAATAGCTGCCGTATTCGTCCTGAACATTATTCAGGCACAGCTCACAGGGGTCAGACATTTCCTTCGCCTTCCTGCGTGGCGGCTTCGGCAGCGGCAGCTTCGCGTGCCATCCGCTTGAGCACCTTGGGGTCTACCCATGTCACGCTGTCGGCACCGGGCTTCTTGCGGGCAATGAGTGCCTTGATCTTGATGCCCATCTCGGTGAACATGCCCTCATGCTCGGTGCGGATATTCCACTCCGGCTCGTTCTCGTGCAAATCGTAGGTGATCCACTCGATGTCGTAGCCGGAAGCGGGGAAGTACTCTACGCTGTCCCGGAACAGATCATCGTCGTCGGTCTTGAAGTAGATCTCGCCGCCGTCCTTCAAAAACTCGCGGTAGGCGATCAGCTGGCGCGGATAGGTAAGGCGGTGCTTGTGGGAGGAGTCGTTCTTGCTCCACGGGTTGCAGAAGTTGATATAGATGCGGCTGACTTCGTCCTCCGGGGTGATGACGCCCTTGATGCGCTCGATATCGGTGCTCATGATCTTGACGTTGTCGATGGGGCGTCCGGCTGCCTGATAGGCGGCTTCGATCTTGCGCTTGGCAAGGATAAGCACCTTGTCAGTGATGTCGATGCCCAGATAGTTGTTTTCCGGGTGGGCACAGGCCAGCTGAGAGATGAAGCCGCCCTTGCCGCAGCCCAACTCCAGAATAAAGGGCTGCTCCGGGCGGGCATACTGGCCGTGCCACTTGCCGCCCCAGATGAGGGGTTCGTGCACATGGAAATCCGCGGCCATCAGTTCGTCGTGGGCATAGGGTTTGAAACGCATTCTCATAGTTTGTTGTTCTCCTTCAAAAATCTCTCCACCTGCTCCGGGGTGGCGGCACAGCTGCCCTGACAGATGCCGGGCTTGCCGCCGCCGCGTCCGTTCAGGGCGGCATTCAGTGCTTTGGTCAGGGCGCGCACATCGCCGTCCCGCCGGGCAAGGCAGTAACCGGTGCCCTTTTCGGTGGGGGTCAGAGCGGCGCACAGGCCGGTGGTGGCCTCGGTCAGACGGACAGCCAGCCGATGCAGCCCGTCCGGGTCCAGTCCCGGCAGGGTGCGGATGGCGTCCGCATCGGGCGCGGTCAGCTGCGCAAGGGCGTCAAACAGCTGGCTGCACAGTCCGAAGTGTGTAAACTTGAGTGCAGTATACTCGTCGTAGACCCGGTGCACCGCCACAGCGGTCTGGTCGGCCTTGGCAGAAAGCAGCGCGCCGATCTCCGCCTGCCGGGCGCGCATGGCCTGCGCCGCCGCCAGCGCACGGGCACCGCACACCACGCTCAGCCGCACACCGCCCTTGTAGTTCTCGCTGGCAAGGATCTTGATCTGCCCCACCTGACCGGTGGTGCGGGTGTGGGTACCGCAGCAGGCGCAGACGTCCGCGCCCGGGATGGTCACGATGCGCACCTGCCCGGCGATCTCTTTTTTGCTGCGGTAGGTCAGCGCCGCCAGCTCTTCGGGGGTGGGGTAGGTGATGAGGACCGGCACATTCTCCCAGATGATGCGGTTGGCGGCAAGCTCTGCCTGCCGCAGCCCCTCGGGGCTGATGGGCACACTGGTGTCCATGCGCACCACCTCGGTGCCTACATGGAAGCCCACGTTCTCCGCCCCGAACATCTGGTGCAGGATGCCGGAAAGGATATGCTCGCCGGTGTGCTGCTGCATTTTGTCAAAGCGCCAGTCCCAGTCGATGCAGCCGGCAACGGCTGCGCCGGGCGCGGCGGCAGCGGGCAGGACATCCACCGTATGCCAGATGATGCCCGCCTGCTCGTGGACGTCCGACACCCGCAGCACCGTGCCGTCCGGCAGGGTCAGCGTGCCCCGGTCGGCGGGCTGACCGCCGCCCTCCGGGTAGAACACCGTGCCGTCCAGCGCAATGCGCCCGCCGCCGGTCTTTTCGTCCGGCTCTGCGGCAAGGATGACGCTTTCGCATTCGGTGCGGAAAGCGTCCTGCTCAAAGTATTTTTCTGTGCGCTGCATCGCGCGAGTACCTCCTGTAGATAGAACGATTGAAAATGCCCAAAGGCGCCCCCTTGGGGGAACTGCTGAGCGCAGCGAAGCTGAGGGGGTATCCCATAAAAACCAGTATACCACGATTTTTGCCTGTGGAAAATAGTTTACAGTTATGTTATGATAGGAAACAACGAATATTCCCGAAAATTGACAGCGAGGAAGGTAACGGATCATGCGTGAAAGTGGTATTCTGATGCCGGTATCCAGTCTGCCCGGCCCTTACGGGATCGGCTGCTTTGGCAAGGCGGCATTTCAATTTGTGGATTTCCTGTCTGCAGCAGGGCAAACGATCTGGCAGCTGCTGCCGCTCAGCCCCACCGGCTACGGTGACAGCCCCTACCAGAGCTGCTCTGCCTTTGCGGGCAATCCCTATTTTGTGGACTTGGAAGCGCTGGAAAAAGAGGGCCTGCTGACCGCCGCAGATCTCAAGGCGGAAAGCTGGGGCAAAGACCCGCTGGAGGTGGACTACGGCACCTTGTACGTCAGCCGCTTTGCAGTGCTGCGCAAGGCCTACGCCGCATGGCGCAGCCAGTGCGCCGGGCTGCACGGCTGTAGCTACTACTACCCCGACGACTACTACGCCTTCACCCTTGCCAACGAGGACTGGCTGGAGGACTATGCCCTGTACATGGCGCTGAAGGTAGCCAACAAGATGAAGAACTGGGTGGAGTGGGACGCCCCCTACCGCCGCCGCGACAAGGCCGTACTGGCTGCCTTTGCTGCTGCAAACGAGGAGGAGATCGGCTTCTGGAAGTTTGTGCAGTACAAGTTCAGCGCCCAGTGGCAGGCCGTCAAGACCTACGCCAACGAGAAGGGCGTGCAGATCCTGGGCGATATCCCCATCTACGTCTCTGCGGACTCGGTGGACGCATGGGTGGGCGGCAAGCTGTTTGAGCTGGACGCCGACGGCCGCTTTGCCCGGGTGGCGGGCTGCCCGCCGGACTATTTCTCCGCAGACGGCCAGCTGTGGGGCAACCCCCTGTACGACTGGGCGTACCACAAAAAGACCGGCTACGCATGGTGGATCCAGCGGGTGCGCCACGCACTGGGCATCTACGACCTGCTGCGCATCGACCACTTCCGCGGCTTCGACACCTATTGGGCCATCCCGGCCACCAGCACCACCGCCCGCACCGGCAAGTGGGAGAACGGCCCCGGCATGGATCTGTTCGACACACTGGAGGCCGCACTGGGCAAGCTGCCCATCATCGCCGAGGACTTGGGCGAACTGTTCCCCAGCGTGCGCAAGCTGCTGGCCGACAGCACCTTCCCGGGCATGAAGGTGCTGCAGTTTGCCTTCGGCGGCGGGGACAACGAGTATCTGCCCCATAACCACGTCAAAAACGGCGTGGTCTACCCCGGCACCCACGACAACACCACCCTGACCGACTGGTGGGAGAACGGCGCTTCCGAAAAGGAAAAGGCCACCGCTGCGGCCTATCTGCACCTGACCCCCTGCAGGCCCACCGCCAAGGAGGTGGCAGCTGTCAAGACTGCCGCCGCGCGCACTGCGCTGCTGCGGGCAGCGCTGGGCTCGGTGGCGGACAGAGCCATCATTCCCATGTACGACTGGCTGGGGCTGGGTGCCGAGGCGCACCTGAACACCCCGGGCAAACTGGGCGGCAACTGGGCATGGCGCGCCAAGGCCGGCTTTGACTCCAAAGCCCTTGCCGCACAGATCAAAGCCGAGTGCGCCGTGTACTGCCGCTGCAATGCAGACGTTCAAAACGTGAAAGAATTAGCAATTTGACAGAATTGTAAAAACTGCCGTAAAAATTTGTGCGTTTTGCTGGAAAAATCTGTATTCCAATGGTATAATAGCCGTAAGTTCCCGGATTTGTGGGAAAATTGGAATTTCGCCCGTCGGAAGCGGCGGCGCGTACGGATGATGGGGAAATTACAGATGGACAGAGAATGGACAGAGCAGGATCTGCGCGCCTTTGCCGAGGGCGCACAGGCTGCGTTTGAGACGGTATTGCTGGACGAGCTGCCACAGGACACCGGCTGGCAGGACGAAGGCTTACAGGTGAGCTATGCCCTGTGCAACGGCCGGGTAAGCTGCGTGCTGCACCGCACGGTGCGGGCAGACGGCAAGCTGTGGCAGATCACCATGTCTGCCCCGCTGGCAGGCAACCTGCTGCCGGAAGAGCGCATGAGCGCCCGCGAACGGGAGCTGTGCCGCGAGGACCTGAACCACGATTTTCTTTCCGGCGTATACAACCGCCGCTACCTTGAGACCGTGATCGCCGCCGAGCTGGACCGCTGGGCAGAGCAGGGGCGCAAGGCCGCCGTGGCGCTGGTGTCGCTGGATCACGGCGCACAGCTGCGGGACACCTACGGTCAGCCGGTGATGGATCAGCTGATCTGCTTTGTGGCAAACCAGTGGAAAAAGTATTTCGATATCCCGGGCAGTCAGATCGTCTGCCGCCTGACCGGCACCACCTTTGTGGTGGGCTGTCTGGACTTGGACGGCGGCCAGCTGGCCGAGCAGATGCGGAACATCTACGCCGAAATGCCCCACGAGTGCATCACCTCCATGGGCATGATGAAGCGGGTGCCCTTTACCCTGAGCGTCGCAGTGGCAGGGCTGGACGAGCTGGACAGCGCCGCCAACTGCTGGCAGCGCCTGTACGCCATCTGTGACGAGCGGCTGCGCGGCATCCAGATCTCCGGCGGCAATAAGATCTGCTGAGAAACAACGTATAAAATCCCCCTTTGGGCACATACTAGGTGCCAAAGGGGGATTTTTTGTATGGAAAACCAGAAAAACGACAACCTGAACCTGCTGGAAGCGGTGGTGCAGAACACCGAGATGGGCAAGAACACCTTGGAGCAGATCTTACCCATGACCAACGATGTGCAGTTCAAGGCCGAACTGCTGCGCCAGCGCAACGCCCAGCGCGGTCTTGCCGGTGGCGGTGGGGCCTACCACAGCCACCACGGCAGGTTTTGCATTATACGATGCGTCCAAACTGCTTTTCCAACTCCTTTCGGGTAAGCTTGAGCACGCAGGGACGGCCATGGGGGCAGAAGGGCGGCACCTCGCCGGAGAGAATCTTCTCGGCCAGTGCCATCAGCTCCTGCGGGGAGGACTTATCCCCCGCCTTGATGGCGGCGCGGCAGGAGATGGAGTGCAGCACCCACTCGGTGTGCTCGTTCAGCGCGTCCCGGCTGCCCTTGAGCAGGCGGTCGGCGATCTCTACCAATAGATCCTCGGCATTCTGCGGCTCTACGTCCGCAGGCACAGCGCGCAATAGCACCGTACTGCCGCCAAAGTCCGCCACATCCAGCCCGGCGTTTTCCAGCAGGGGCTGATTTTCCAGCAGCGCCTGCTTTTCCTCTGCAGAGAGGTCGATGGCGGCGGGCTGCAACAACAGCTGGCTGGGCACGTTGCCGTAGTTCGCGGCCAGCTTTTCGTACAGCTGACGCTCGTGGGCGGCGTGCTTATCGATCAGACACAGCTCGTCTCCCCGCTCCGCCAGAATATAGGTGCGGAAAACCTCGCCCACATACCGCAGCGGCTCTTCCCCCTGCGGTACATCAAAGCCCAGCTGTTCCGGCTGCTCGGACTGCACCGGCTCCTCCGGCTGATAGGGCACCGTTGCAGCTTCGATCTCCGGGGCGGCAGGCACGGTGTTCCATGCTGCCATATGATCCAGCGGCGGGTCGGCTGCGGCGTCCGTCTCCGGGCGCACATCCAGCTGTGTTTCAGCAGCAGCAGCCCGGAAGGGCTGCGGTGCGGTCTGGACTTTTGTTGCATCTGCTTTTTCCGGGCTGTGGAGGGTGACCACCGGGTCCAGAATGTCCTCTGCGGGGGCAGACTGCCGCCACGAAGGCACAGCCGCCGCGCGGGCAGGCGGTGCGGGCTGTACCGGCGGGGTGTCTGCCGTAAAAGACGGGGTTTTCACCGGTGCAGCGGCAGGGCGCGGCGGCTGCGGGGCTTGCCAGCGCTGCGCGGGCAGCGTGCCGGGGTCTGCCTGACCCGGAATGACGGCGGAAAGTCCTGTAAAGTGATTATTCTTTACAGCATTTTCACTCTGAGTATCGTTTTCTTTTTCAGTTTTCTCTTTTTCGTCCGCTTCAAAGGTAAAGCGGCGTTCCCCGGTGCCGGGCTGTGCCAGCGCCAGCTTGACCGCATGGTAAACAACATCGAACACGTCATTTTCCCGGGCAAAGCGGGCTTCGATCTTTGCAGGGTG
>OLFE01001051.1_pt1 | contig 6916 bp, 5 predicted proteins | sample 1608591 | NCBI WGS metagenome assembly OLFE01 (sample SAMN02674887, study PRJEB24791) | human gut metagenome, SKBSTL062 | isolation source: stool | host: Homo sapiens | place: USA
GAAAGTTTAACTAGTTATTTAATAAGGCTGATCGTTTGTTAAAACGTTTTTTCCCAGCCTATTTATTCGGATGACCTTTCTGCCCCATTAAAACATATTAATGTTACCCCGGCATTTCTGTTGTATGTTCTATATAGATCCGATACAGCAGAGAAAATTAAATAGTGAAAATAAATGCTGTTTTGACGTACAGCAAAATAATAATATATGACATTTAAAGAATTAAATATAATCCAGCCGATTTTAAAGGCTATTGAGGAAAAAGGATATAACAGGCCGACACCGATTCAGCAGCAAGCAATCCCTGTAGCCTTGTCCCGAAAAGATATATTGGGATGTGCACAGACAGGAACCGGAAAAACGGCTTCGTTCGCTATTCCTATCATCCAGCTTTTACAGGCAGATCCGATTATAACGAAACGCAAGGGAGTCAAAGCTTTGATCCTGACGCCGACCCGCGAACTGGCCTTACAAATCAGTGAATGTTTAGACGAGTATGCCAGGTATACCCCGGTTCGTCATGGTGTGATGTTTGGAGGAGTAAACCAACGTCCGCAGGTTACTATGTTGCAAAAAGGTATCGATATTCTGGTTGCGACTCCGGGGCGTTTGCTCGACTTGATGAGTCAGGGGTTTCTCAGCCTGGATCAGGTGAAATATTTCGTGCTCGACGAAGCGGACCGTATGCTCGATATGGGGTTTATTCACGATATTAAGCGGATATTACCGAAGCTTCCGAAAGAAAAACAGACCTTATTTTTTTCGGCGACGATGCCTGCGGACATAGTGGCGCTCTCGAAAAGTATGCTGACCGACCCCGTGCGGGTGGAGGTGACTCCGGTTGCGTCGGCGGTGGATGCGATCGATCAGCGGGTCTATTTCGTGGAGAAGCCGGAGAAGAAGAAACTGCTCGTATCTCTGCTCCGCGAGGAGGATAAGTCCGTTCTCGTCTTCTCCCGCACCAAACACGGAGCGGACAATATTTCGCGTCTGCTCTCCAAGTCGGGTATTCGAAGCGAGGCGATTCATGGCAACAAGTCGCAGAATCACCGCCAGCGCGTACTCACGGATTTCAAGTCCGGCAAGATCCGGGTGATGGTCGCTACGGACATCGCTGCCCGTGGCATCGACATCCGGGAACTGGAGATCGTCATCAATTACGATCTGCCGGATGTGCCGGAAACGTACGTACACCGTATCGGCCGCACCGGTCGTGCCGGACATTCCGGAACCGCCCTTACGTTCTGCACCCCGGACGAGCGGCCGCTTATGAAAGACATACAGCGGCTGACGGGCAAAAAACTCAATGCGGAAACATACCGTGCATAATAATCTTTAAGTTGAATTTAATGGCAAAATCGCAAACATTCGGAAAAAGAGAGAACGAAAAGAAAAAGCAGGCCAAGCGCCTCGAAAAACAGAAACGCAGGGAAGAACGTCAGGCCGGAGGAAGCTCTTCGCTCGACGATATGATCGCCTATGTGGACGAGAACGGGAATATTACCGACACTCCGCCCCAGCTGCGGCCGAAAGTCGAGATCCAGCTCGAGGATATCGTGATAGCCACGCCTAAAAAGGAAGATATTGCGGCCGAACCGCTGAAAGGGCGTGTCGAGTATTTCAATACCGAGAAGGGGTACGGGTTTATCAAGGACCTGGCTTCGACGGAAAAATATTTTTTCCATATATCTTCGGCTCCCGAAGGGATCGGCGAGGGGCGGATCGTCCTTTTCGAACTCATGCGGGGTACACGCGGTATGAATGCGGTGAAAATCGCATTTGCGCAATAAACATTTATCCACAGTCAAAATAGAAAAAAATGAACATTTACGTATCGAATTTGAACTTCCGCACCCGGGGCGAGAGTTTGCAGACTTTATTCGGGGAGTACGGAGAAGTATCTTCCGCCAACATCATCACCGACCGCGAAACCGGCCGCTCGCGCGGCTTCGGTTTCGTCGAAATGCCGGACGAGTCGGCCGCACGGAACGCGATTAACGCGTTGAACGGTTTCGAGCTCGACGAGCGGGCTATCAACGTCAATGAGGCCCGTCCGAAGACCGAGCGCAGCGACCGGGGTGGTTACGGCTCCAATCAGGGCGGCAGTTACGGGCGCAACCGGTATTGATTCAGATCGGCCGGAAAGAGCGGGGAGGAGCGTTGAACGCCCCTCCCCGCTCTTCGATAAGGCCGTGCTTTTTCCGGCGGGGGATGGGGCGGAGGTTTCCGGAGGAACGCTCGATGGCCGTCCGGTCGGGTGGACGGGCGTCGGAGCGCGGACCGAAACTTCTGCCGGGGCGTATCGTTCTGTCGTTGCAGGATGCCGGCGAAATTTTTTGGCCGGGTTGTCTTGCCGAAACCGTAAATTATGCTTACCTTTGCCCCTGATAACACCGGAACCCGATCAAGCCAATGTTTAGTTTCATACCGAACGCATTTCAGGAGGCCCAGTACGTACGGCGCCGTCATTTCCGGGGTAATCATTCGGAAAATATTTCCAATTTTTATTATAATTTTTCCAAGTTATTAGGGTAGCTGTCCAAGTTGCCCTATTTTTTTGTGCACCCGCTGCGGCGAGGTGCGAAACGGTACAGCAAAATGAAGACGATTCTCAAAGGTGCGAAGTTCTATCGGGACGGAAGGTTCGAAACGGGCGATCTGGCGATCGAAGACGGTAAAATCGTTGCCATAGGCGGTCGGGTCGCGCTTGAGGCGGACGACCGGGCAGTCGATTTGACGGGTTGTCATGTATTGCCGGGATTGGTCGATGTGCATGTCCACCTGCGCGAACCGGGTTTTTCGGAGAAAGAGACCATTGCGACGGGTACGGCTGCCGCCGCGCACGGAGGTTATACCACCGTTTGTCCGATGCCGAATCTCAATCCGGCTCCCGATTCGCCGGAGCATCTGGAAGCGGAGCTGGCTCTGATCCGCCGCGATGCGGTCGTTCGGGTGCTGCCTTACGGTTCCATTACGCGGGGACAGAAGGGACGCGGGGAGCTGGTCGATTTCGGGGCTCTGGCCGGAGAGGTCGTGGGCTTCTCGGACGACGGACGGGGGGTGCAGGGGGAGGAGCTGATGGCCGAAGCCATGCGTCGCGCCGCAGCGGTCGGCAAGCCGATCGTGGCCCATTGCGAAGTCGATGAATTGCTGAAAGGAGGGTATATCCACGACGGTGTTTATTGCCGCGAGCACGGGCACAAGGGTATTTGCTCCGAGAGCGAGTGGCGGCAGGTGGAGCGCGATATAAAATTGGCAGCCGAAACCGGATGTCAGTATCATGTCTGCCACGTTTCGACCAAGGAGAGCGTCGAGCTGATTCGCCGGGCGAAGGCCGCCGGGTTGAAAGTCAGCGGCGAAACGGCTCCGCACTACCTGCTGCTCTGCGACGAGGATTTGCAGGAGGACGGTCGTTTCAAGATGAATCCGCCGCTGCGGGGACGTGAAGACCGCGAAGCCCTGCGGCAGGCCGTCGCCGACGGGACGATCGAGGTGATCGCCACGGATCATGCGCCTCACACCGCCGAACAGAAATCGCGCGGATTGGCCGGCAGCGCGATGGGTATCGTGGGGTTGGAGTGTGCTTTCCCGCTGCTCTATACCTATTTGGTGAAGCCGGGGCTGCTTACGCTGGAGCAGCTCGTCGAGCGGATGTCGATGGCTCCGCGCCGGATTTTCGGCCTCGGCGGAGGCTTGCAGGCGGGCGAACCGGCTGATTTAACGGTGTTCGACCTCGATGCGGAGTACGAGATCGATCCCGAAACCTTCCTGTCGAAAGGCCGCGCTACGCCTTTTGCCGGCTGGCGGGTTGCGGGCCGTACGCTCTGGACGCTGGTCGGAGGACGTACGGCATACGCGACGGAGCGTTTCCGATAGACGGGGCGGGAGCGATGTGCGCGGATTGTCCCGGATCGGAATACGAAATGCGATTCCGTTTTTCGACGGGCGGTGACTGCGGTCGTCGCGGATTCTGCCGGATGCGGGAAACAGGGCCGGAAATTGAAAAATGAACGAAGACAAATTACGAAATAACCGAATATGAAACCATTCACCAAAAAAATCGTGCTTGAGTCGGGCCGCGAGTTCTACGGCTACGGTTTCGGCGCGGACCGGGAGGCGACGGGCGAGATCGTGTTCAATACCTCGATGGTCGGCTACCAGGAGATTCTCTCCGATCCCTCCTATACCGACCAGATGGTCGTGATGACCTATCCGCTGATCGGCAACTACGGCATTACGGACGAGGATTACGAAACCAAGTATCCGACTATCGGCGGTATGATCGTGCGCGAATACAACGACCTGCCGAGTAATTTCCGCTATACCAAGACCCTTGGCGAAGTATGCGAGGAGTACGGCATACCCTGCGTCTGGGGGATCGATACCCGTATGCTGACGCGCATTATTCGTGACGAGGGTACCCAGCGGGTGATCGTCGTCGATGCGTCGATGCCGCAGGAGGAGGCCCTGCGCCGCCTGAAGGAGGCGCCCGTGCGCCGCGACATGGTCGAGCGCGTGAGCTGCCGCAAGCGTTGGTTCTCCCGCACGGCCAATCATCGTTTCGACGTGGTGGCGGTCGATTGCGGCATCAAGCACAACATCATCCGCAAGCTCAACGAGAAGGGTTGCAACGTGACGGTAGTGCCCTACGATATTACGGCCGAGGAGGTGATGGCTTTCCGTCCCGACGGACTTTTCCTCTCGAACGGTCCCGGCGATCCGACCGACGTGCAGCCGGTCATCGAGATGGTCCGCACGCTTCGGGGGCGCCTGCCGATCTTCGGTATCTGCCTGGGACACCAGGTGATTTCGCTGGCTTACGGAGCCCGCACCTTCAAGATGAAATTCGGACATCGCGGCGGTAACCACCCCGTGAAGAACCTCGAAACGGGCAAGGTCGAGATCACGAGCCAGAACCACAGCTTTGCGGTCGATACGGAGTCGCTGAAGGGCACCGGACTGACCCTTACGCACCTGAATCTGCTGGACGATACCGCCGAAGGCGTCGAATGCCGCGCCGATCGGATTTTCAGCGTCCAGTATCATCCGGAGAGTGCGCCCGGTCCGCAGGACAGCACCTATTTGTTCGATAAGTTTATCAAAATGATGGAGGAGAGTCAAAATGCCTAAGAGAACGGATATCAAGAAAGTGATGGTGATCGGCTCCGGCCCGATCGTGATCGGCCAGGCTGCGGAGTTCGACTACGCGGGTACGCAGGCTTGTCTGGCCCTCAAGGAAGAGGGGTACGAGGTCGTGTTGGTTAATTCCAATCCGGCGACGATCCAGACCGACGTGCAGATTGCCGATAAAGTCTATATGGAGCCGCTGACGCTCGAGTACGTGGCCAAGATCGTCCGTTACGAGCGTCCCGATGCCATCGTGCCGGGACTGGGCGGGCAGACGGGCCTGAATCTGGCCGTGCAGCTCGCCAAGAAAGGCGTGCTTCAGGAGTGTCAGGTGGAGATTCTGGGTACTTCGTTCCAGAGCATCGAGCAGGCCGAGGACCGCGAACTCTTCAAGGAGCTTTGTCAGTCGCTGGGCGAGCCGGTGCTGCCGTCGCTGATTGCTAACAATATCGACGAGGCGGTCGAGGCGGCGAAGCGGATCGGTTACCCCGTCGTGTTGCGTCCGGCCTTTACGCTGGGCGGTACGGGCGGCGGCTTCGCCGACGACGAGACGCAGTTGCGCGAGATGATGCGCAATGCGCTTTCCCTCTCCCCGGTGCATCAGGTGCTGATCGAGAAGAGCATCAAGGGGTATAAGGAGATCGAATACGAGGTGATCCGCGACCACAACGATACGGCCATTGCGATCTGCAATATGGAAAACATCGATCCGGTCGGCGTCCATACGGGCGACTCGATCGTGGTGGCTCCGAGCCAGACGCTGACCAACAAGGAGTATCAGTTGCTGCGCGACAGCGCCCTGCGGCTGATCCGTGCCCTGAAGATCGAAGGCGGCTGCAACGTGCAGTTCGCGCTCGATCCCCTCTCGTTCAACTACTACCTGATCGAGGTCAATCCCCGCGTGTCGCGGTCGTCGGCTCTGGCGTCGAAGGCCAGCGGCTATCCGATCGCCCGCGTCAGCGCCAAGATCGCCGTGGGCCTTACGCTCGACGAGATCCGCATCGCCAATACGCCGGCCAGCTTCGAACCGGCTCTCGACTATGTGGTTACCAAGATCGCCCGCTTCCCGTTCGACAAGTTCAGCGACGCTTCGAACCAGCTCGGAACCCAGATGAAGGCGACGGGCGAGGTGATGTCCGTGGGCCGCACGATGGAGGAGAGCCTCCTGAAGGCGGTGCGCTCGCTCGAAACGGGGGTCTGCCATATCTACCATAAGAAATTCGACGACTGGACGGTCGATCGGATGCTCTCCTATATCAAGGAGGGAACGGACGACCGTCTTTACGCCATCGCCGAGCTGATCCGCCGGGGCGTCGAGCTGGCGCTGATCTACAACAGCACCAAAATCGACATGTTCTTCCTCGAGAAGTTTAAGAACATCGTCGAGTTCGAAAAGGTCGTAGCGGCCAATCCCCGCGACATCGAAACGTTGCGCGACGCCAAACGCATGGGTTTTAGCGACAAGTTCATCGGTCAGTTGTGGGGCATGAGCCAGAAGGAGATGTTCCTGCTGCGGCGCGAGCACAATATTTTCCCGGTTTATAAGATGATCGATACCTGCGCGAGCGAGTTCTCCTCCTATGTGCCGTATTTCTATTCCACTTACGAGCAGGAGAACGAGTCGATCGTGAGCGAACGCGAGAAGATCGTGGTGCTCGGGTCGGGACCGATCCGCATCGGGCAGGGCGTCGAGTTCGACTATTCGACCGTGCATGCCATCTGGTCGATCCGCGCCGCCGGGTACGAGGCGATCATCATCAATGACAATCCCGAAACCGTTTCGACGGAC
>OLFE01001055.1_pt1 | contig 6894 bp, 4 predicted proteins | sample 1608591 | NCBI WGS metagenome assembly OLFE01 (sample SAMN02674887, study PRJEB24791) | human gut metagenome, SKBSTL062 | isolation source: stool | host: Homo sapiens | place: USA
CGCACCTGCTTTGGGAGCAGGGGGTCGTGGGTTCGAATCCCGCTACCCCGACGAAAAAAAAGAGTTACATTAAGTAGCTCTTTTTTTTGTTTATGCAAAAATATTATTTCAAATGCAAATAGTATTCACGAGTCAATTCTTTATACTCTTCACTATATTGATGACGGGCTACTTCAGTCAACAGTTCCTCCTTAATACATCCCTCATTATTAAACGTAAAAGTAATTAACATCCGTTTAGGAGTTCCTCCCGGCTTGGTTATTACATTTAGCTGGCGAGTTGCATATAAATGATATTCGGAAGCTGCAGTCTTCACCCTGTCAGCCACGTCTGTCGGTATTACGATTGTAAAAGTACCCTCTTTCTTCAATAAATCAGCCACACCCTTCAGCAACTTTTCATAAGTCAGAGAATCGTTATGTCGTGCCATGCTTCTCTGTTGGTCCGGACAACTAAGCGAATCCACAAAGTAAGGAGGATTGGAAACGATCACATCAAATTTATCCGGAGACTGATAGAACAGAAAATCTTGCTTCACCACTTCTATCCGATCCTTCCAGGGAGAACGGGCCACATTTTCCTTAGCCTGCCCGGCAGCGGCTTCGTCAATTTCCAGCGCCACAATATTTGCATCCGGCAGACTACGTTGAGCCAGCATCAAAGCAACCAACCCCGTCCCGGTTCCAATATCTAAAATTCGATGTGCCCCTTGAACAGAAGCCCACGCCCCTAAAAGTACCCCATCCGTACCTACCTTCATGGCACATTTGTCATGCCATACTGTAAACTGCTTAAACTGAAAGAAAGGATTCGCCATCTTATTAGCCATCTAAACCTGTTTTTTACTGATCTTTGCCGAAAACCGTCAAAAATAAATAATTATTATGGAATAAATCCATTAACGCCCGATATTTTGGCATTGTTTTTGTGTTTTTATTCCACACTGTGCTTTATTATTAAAGAGAATCAATTAACTTTGCAAACGATTTATGCATATTATGTATGACATAAACTAAATTAAAACGAAAAGATGAAAGAAAGATACTTATTGGAAGAAGAAGTTGGTGAGAACGGCTTCTCACTGATTACCGACTATGATGGCAATGACGAACATGTGTTTGATGTGAATATAAAATCCGGTGATATTCTTCCGGTTCTCCCCCTTCGTAATATGGTGTTGTTTCCCGGAGTATTTTTACCTATTACAGTAGGCAGAAAGGCTTCATTAAAGCTGGTTCGCGAAGCTGAAAAGAAACACAAAGATATTGCAGTGATTTGCCAGAGATCGGCACACACGGAAGACCCCAAACTGGAAGATTTGCACAATGTCGGCACTGTCGGACGAATTGTACGGGTACTGGAAATGCCTGACCAGACAACAACAGTCATCCTTCAGGGAATGAAACGTCTGCGTCTGAAAGATATTGTAGATACACACCCTTATCTGAAGGGCGAGGTCGAACTTTTGGAAGAAGATGTCCCAAACAAAGACGATAAAGAGTTTCAAGCCCTGGTTGAAACATGCAAGGACTTGACGATGCGTTATATCAAATCATCAGAAATGCATCAGGACTCGTCATTTGCTATAAAAAACATCAGTAATCCGATGTTCCTCATTAATTTCATTTGTGCCAACCTGCCATTCAAGAAAGATGAGAAGATGGATTTATTAAGTATCAACTCATTAAGAGAGCGTACTTATCATCTATTGGAAATCTTGAATCGCGAAGTACAGCTGGCAGAAATCAAGGCATCCATCCAAATGCGTGCCCGTGAGGATATCGATCAGCAACAGCGTGAATACTTCCTCCAACAACAGATCAAAACGATCCAGGATGAACTGGGTGGCAGCGGTCAGGAGCAGGAAATTGAAGAAATGCGCCTGAAAGCAGTTAAAATGCACTGGAATGCAGAAGTAAGAGATACTTTCCTGAAGGAACTGGCGAAACTGGAACGTACACATCCGCAATCACCGGACTTCAGCGTACAACTCAACTATCTGCAAACAATGCTCAACCTGCCTTGGGGTGTTTATACAACAGACAATCTGAATTTGAAAAATGCAGAAAAGACGTTGAATAAAGACCACTACGGACTGGAAAAAGTAAAAGAACGTATTCTGGAACACCTTGCCGTATTAAAACTGAAAGGCGATATGAAATCACCTATTATCTGTTTGTACGGCCCTCCGGGAGTTGGTAAAACATCCCTCGGAAAATCCATCGCATCGGCACTGAAACGAAAATATGTCCGTATGTCTTTGGGTGGTGTGCACGATGAAGCAGAAATTCGCGGTCACCGCAAAACTTATATTGGCGCTATGCCCGGACGAATCATCAAGAGTCTGATTAAGGCAGGAGCCTCTAATCCTGTATTTATACTGGATGAGATCGACAAAGTCAGTGCCGACCGTCAAGGCGATCCGTCATCAGCTTTGCTGGAAGTACTTGATCCGGAACAGAATACCTCTTTCCATGATAACTTCCTGGATGTAGATTATGACCTTTCCAAAGTACTGTTCATTGCAACCGCCAATAATCTGAATACGATCCCCGGCCCGTTGCTCGACCGTATGGAGCTGATTGAAGTCAGCGGATACATCACGGAAGAAAAAGTTGAAATTGCCCGTAAGCACCTGTTGCCGAAAGAACTGGAAGCAAACGGACTTAAAAAGACGGATATCAAGATTCCGAAAGATACTTTGGAAGCGATTATCGAATCATATACCCGTGAAAGCGGCGTCCGTGAACTGGAAAAGAAAATCGGCAAGATTCTCCGCAAATCTGCCCGTCAATATGCAACAGACGGTTATTTCGCCAAATCAGAAATTAAACCGACTGATTTGTATGAATTCCTGGGAGCACCGGAGTATACTCGTGACAAATATCAGGGAAATGACTATGCAGGCGTAGTCACCGGACTGGCATGGACTGCCGTCGGCGGTGAAATACTCTTTGTAGAAACGAGTCTGAGCCGTGGTAAAGGTGCGCGTCTTACACTAACAGGTAATTTGGGAGATGTAATGAAAGAATCAGCTATGCTGGCACTCGAATACATCAAAGCACATGCTTCCATCCTCGATCTGAATGAAGACATCTTTGACAACTGGAATATACATATCCATGTCCCCGAAGGTGCTATTCCGAAAGATGGACCGTCGGCAGGTATTACTATGGCTACTTCTTTAGCTTCTGCCCTCACCCAAAGAAAGGTAAAAGCAAACCTTGCCATGACGGGAGAAATCACTCTCCGTGGCAAAGTGCTTCCTGTCGGTGGTATCAAAGAGAAGATTCTTGCCGCCAAACGTGCCGGAATCAAAGAAATCATCATGAGTGCCGAAAATAAAAAGAACATAGATGAAATTCAGGACATATATTTAAAAGGACTGCAATTCCACTATGTAAACGACATTAAAGAAGTATTCGCAATCGCCTTGACAAACGAGAAAGTTGCGGATGCCATTGATTTATCTGTAAAGAAACCCAGCCAGGAATGACATTTGAGTTACAATATACAGACACTAAAAGTAATGCCCGTGCAGGTCTGATAACAACAGACCACGGGCAGATACAAACACCTATCTTCATGCCTGTGGGAACACTGGGCACTGTTAAAGGAGTACATGTAACAGAACTGAAAGAAGATATCCAGGCACAGATTATTCTGGGCAACACCTATCATTTATACTTGCGTCCGGGACTAGACGTAATTGAAAAGGCAGGCGGACTGCATCGCTTCAATGGTTTTGATCGTCCTATGCTGACCGATAGCGGTGGTTTTCAGGTATTCTCATTAGCAGGAATACGAAAACTTCGGGAAGAAGGAGCCGAATTCCGCTCGCACATTGATGGCAGCAAACATATCTTTACCCCGGAAAAGGTGATGGATATAGAACGTACCATTGGCGCTGATATCATGATGGCTTTTGACGAATGTCCTCCGGGAGATTCAGATTATGCATATGCCAAAAAGTCATTAGGGCTGACACACAGATGGCTTGATCGTTGTATTCAGCGTTTTAACGAAACTGAACCGAAATACGGCTACAACCAGTCTCTCTTCCCCATCGTGCAAGGATGTGTTTATCAGGATTTGCGTAAGCAATCCGCTGAATTCGTCGCCTCCAAAGGAGCGGATGGAAATGCAATCGGCGGACTGGCCGTAGGCGAACCGGTAGATAAGATGTACGAGATGATAGAGGTTGTCAACGAGATTCTTCCCAAAGACAAGCCCCGCTATCTGATGGGAGTCGGTACCCCCGTAAATATCCTTGAAGGCATTGAACGCGGAGTCGATATGTTCGACTGTGTTATGCCTACCCGAAACGGACGAAATGGCATGCTGTTTACCAAAGACGGTATCATCAATATGCGAAACAAGAAATGGGAAACAGACTTCTCTCCCATCGAGGCAGACGGTGCTTCTGCTGTAGACACGCTATACAGCAAAGCGTACTTGCGTCACCTTTTCCACGCACAAGAACTACTGGCAATGCAAATTGCTTCTATACACAATCTGGCATTTTACCTGTGGCTGGTAGGTGAAGCCCGGAAACATATCATTGCCGGAGATTTCTCTACCTGGAAGCCGATGATGGTAAAAAGAGTGTCAACAAGATTATAAAGAATGAAAAGCAATCGATTAATAAAACGGCTGGATTGGTATATCATCAAGAAATTCTTGGGGACATACGTATTTGCCATTGCATTGATTATCTCAATTGCGGTGGTATTCGACTTCAACGAGAAGATGGACAAGCTGATGGAGCATGAAGCCCCTTGGGACAAGATCATCTTTGAATACTACATGAACTTCATCCCCTACTTCTCCAATCTGTTCAGTCCGCTGTTCGTATTCATCGCCGTTATCTTCTTTACCTCCAAACTGGCGGAGAACTCTGAGATCATTGCCATGTTCTCCACCGGTATGAGTTTCAAAAGAATGATGCGCCCCTATATGATCTCTGCCGCCATCATTGCTGCAACAACATTCATGATGAGTTCGTTCATCATTCCCAAAGGTAGTGTTACCCGTCTGAACTTTGAAGATAAATACATCAAACCCAAGAAAGTCAACTCGGTCCGAAACGTGCAGTTGGAAGTGGACAGTGGTGTCATAGCCTATATCGATAATTACAATGACGGAATGAAAACCGGCAACCGCTTTTCATTGGATAAGTTTGTCGACAAGAAACTTGTCTCCCACTTAACGGCACGCCGTATCACTTACGATACAACAACGGTCAATAAATGGACCATTCACGACTATATGGTACGTGAACTGGACGGACTAAAAGAAAAGATCACCAAAGGAGACCGGATCGACTCTATTATAAATATGGACCCATCGGACTTCCTGATCATGAAGAATCAACAGGAGATGCTGACCAGTCCGGAACTGAGCGAATATATAGAAAAGCAGAAACGACGGGGATTTGCCAATATCAAAGAGTTTGAAATTGAGTACCACAAACGAATTGCAATGTCATTTGCTTCGTTTATTCTGACAATCATCGGGGTTTCTCTTTCATCACGAAAAACGAAGGGTGGTATGGGACTTCATCTGGGTATTGGATTAGGGCTTAGCTTCTCTTATATCCTGTTCCAGACAATCACTTCTACCTTTGCCATAAACGGTAACGTGCCTCCTGCGATTGCAGTCTGGATTCCCAATATCCTCTATGCAGGCATCGCATTCTATCTGTATCAGAAAGCACCTAAATAAGGAAACATAAAACTTAGATTCAGGAGATAAAAAATAGAAGTTCCGCCTATTCTTGCCGAAAGCAAGTACAGGCGGAACTTTTTTGTTGTATCCATTTCCTCTTTTGTCTATTCTCCATTTTAATCACCAAACGGTGATCCGGAAAATCCCTCTTTCTCCTTACTCTTTTCGAGATTGTCAACCAATCTCACTTACATAAGCAGAAAGATCTGCAGCAGAGATGTTTTTGGCTATAATCACACCATTTCCATCCAATAAATAGTTAGTGAAACCCCGGTTTAAACGGTATTTCTTAAACAAGCCGGAGTTTTCGCCTTTAGTTTCCGCGAAACAGGTGGGCGTAACTATTTGGTCCTTACGAATGGTTTCCTGAAATACCGACTGGTATTCGTCAAATGAAACGGAAACCATTTCCACATCTTGAGAAGTTGATCGAAGCGCATTGCTCAAACTTGCGTTTTGCATCCGGGACTGTGCATCGTAACTTGCCCAAAAACTAAGCAGCACATATTTACCTTTTAAGTCGGTCAAATCAAAATTGTACTGTGCATCTGACGTAGATTCGATTGTGAAATCAGGGGCTACGTCACCCACATTCAAACCTCCGGTGGGTTTGTCTTTTTCTACGAAAGAAGTCAAGGAACTAATTAGTAATACAACAAAAATCCATTTTACATGCCTCATGTAATTCGGTTTTAGTTAATACTATCCGGGACTGTCCTCTAAAACAGTGGTCTCTCCCCGAAACATCGTCTTTTTAGGCACAACAGAGAGGAATCTGTTGACTGTCAAGGCCTTTAATTCAGAAACCGGGTGCAAAGGTAAGTAAATATTATTCCAACTTCCAAATAAACAAGTAATTTTCTCTCTTTTTAAGTGCAGTTTTTTATGTTATTTAGCATAAATACTGGGAATTTTCCCCTACTTTTGCAGGATACTTAATGAACATTCAGCTATGCAACCATCAAAAACAGAATTAATTCTGATTCGTATTACCGGTGAAGATCGTCCGGGACTTACAGCCTCCGTAACAGAGATATTGGCAAAATACGATGCCACTATCCTGGATATTGGTCAGGCAGATATTCATAACACCCTTTCACTGGGCATTCTCTGTATGACTGAGGAACAACTCTCGGGATTTATGATGAAAGAGTTGCTTTTTAAGGC